>CETH01022800.1_pt1 | contig 37397 bp, 33 predicted proteins | sample 361461 | NCBI WGS metagenome assembly CETH01 (sample SAMEA2622695, study PRJEB7988) | marine metagenome | isolation source: saline water (ENVO:00002010), including
GCTAGAGGGAGAAAAGTTATATAGGCTTTACGCCATGCAGTCGGAAGCAATGGCAGCACCAATACACCCAATATTAGTAGGAGGCCTGGTGGGATTTCAAAAAGCATCAGCTTTCTTCCTCTGCTTCCCCTGTCACTTCATTGTAGAAGTCCTCGGGACGGGACAGTAAGATACTCAACTGCCGAGCGATAAGAAAAAGGCCGATGCTGGCGAGAAACCCGAACCAACCGTAAAATCCAAAACTATCCTCAAATCCGAGATAAGCGTGTTTGTGATAGAAAGGTTCGATCACCATCAGTACCGCACAAATTCCGACGATACCCCAATAAATCTTGTCCACGTTTTTTCGATCATCGAGCCAGCGAGAAGCCTCTCTGGATGGCGAGATTGCCGAGGAATATTCGGTGTTGTTCATCTTAAGCTCACGATTGGTGCCAGCATTGCGTAAAGCCGGTCTGCATACAGGAAGAGTGCGAAACAACCAATCGCTGTAACCCACAGCGGAATTACACACATCAATGGTGCTTCAGCGATACGGCTATGCCTTTTCATCTGATCTCCCCGCCTTGGGTCATGCTCAGGAGGATGGTTGTTCGCCACCTCCCCATCTTCTTCTTCTCGTGGCCCGAAGAACCCGCGGGCAAATACTGGTATCAGGTAACCAATATTCAGGAGAGATGAGATCATAAGGACGGCGATAAAAATAAGTTGTTCCGCATCAGCTGCCCCAAGCGCGATGTACCACTTACTCCAAGATCCACCGAGAGGAGGGAGACCAATTACACTAAGCGAGCCAATAAGAAACGCCACAAAGGTGTAGGGCATTTTCCATCCAAGACCCCGCATTTGGCTTATCTGAGTCTTATGGCTTGCGACCATTATAGCGCCCGCACAAAAGAAGAGGGTGATCTTGCCGAAGGCATGCATTGCTATGTGCATGGCACCGCCAACGAGGCTGAAGGATGTTGCCAATGCGCCAGCCAGAACGACATAGGAAAGCTGACTGACTGTCGAATACGCAAGGCGAGCTTTGAGATTATCTTTTGTAATAGCAACCAGAGATGCCAAAAGAACAGTACCGCCTGCTACGTACATAAGCCAGATACTTGCACCAGTCTCTGTCAGGAAGTCGGCGCCAAAAATGTAGATAATAACCTTCAACACGGTAAAAACACCGGCTTTTACAACGGCAACGGCGTGCAGCAGTGCGCTGACCGGTGTAGGCGCGACCATTGCCGCTGGCAGCCATCGGTGAATAGGCATTAGAGCCGCCTTACCTATGCCATACATATATAGAAACAGCATGACTATTACGAGACCGTCATCAATTTTGCCTTTAAGGATGCCGCCCTTTGTAAAGTCCAATGTGCCAGCAGCAAACCAGGTCCATAAGATGGCGATGAGTAAAAACCCGACGGAGGTTGTCAAAAGAATACCTAAATATGTCCGGCCCGCCCGTTTTGCCTCTTCGTCCTGGTTGTGGGTTACGAGCGGGTAGGTTGACAGAGTAAGGACTTCGTAGGCGATAAACAGAGTGAACATATTGCTGGAGAACGCTACTGCGATTGCACTGGAGATTGCGATGGCAAAACACATGTAGAAGCGTGTCTGGTTGGGTTCATTATGTCCCCGCATGTAACCGATGGCGTAAAACGAGGTGACAATCCATAGAAATGACGCGATCAACGCGAACATCATGCCCAGAGGTTCGACCACGAAGGCAAGTGGCAGTCCGGGGATGATTTCGGTAATCACTAACGTCGGATTTTCGCCAGCTAACACAGGCGGAAGAACTTGGAGAACGCATAAAAATGTCAGAATAGAGGTTATAATGGTAACTAATTCACGCTGATTGGGACGCTGTCCGGACATCCAGATCATGATGGTACCGATCAGCGGCAAAAGCACCGCGAGGGCGATAAAGTCCTGCGTATCCATTAACCAGCCCCCATAAGTGCCTGCGCCGCGCGTTCAGCGATACCGACGGAGACAGATGTTTCCATCCCAAAATAAAAGTTGGCAAATACTAATATCCATGCGGGTACTAAAAGGCTTGTCGGGGCCTCTGTCACATCTCTTAAGTCATCCGGTGTTTCGCGGAAGTAGGCCGATTCGATTACCCGCCATACATAAATCACTGCAATTAGCGAGCTGGCGACTATCAGGATGGCAACATACCACCAGCCGTTCTCAATCGCCGCCAGAATTAGGTACCACTTTGAGATAAATCCTGCTGTAAGAGGTATACCCACTAGGCTAAGACCACCGCCGACAAAAGCTGCCATTGTCCATGGCATTTGTTTGGCGATGCCAGCCATACGGTCGATATTACATGAGCCGATACGATAAAAAACGGCACCTAAAATTAGGAACAGCGCGCCTTTCATCAGGGCATGATTGAAAAGATGCAAGATACTGGCCGTCAATCCCGCCGTACTTACGAAAGAGAGTCCTAGGATCATGTATCCAATCTGCCCAACTGACGAGTAAGCGAGAACCCGTTTTACGTTGTTTTGAAAACAGGCAACGATCGATGGGAGGAACATTGCCAGAACTGCGAGTACGAGTAAGGGGAGGGCAGTAGGCAAAATTTCAAATGAAAATCTGACGCCGAACACGGAAAAGACAAAACGTAATAGAATGTATACAGATACCTTTGTCGCTGTCGCAGCGAGGAATGCTGATACTATATTTGGAGCGTAGGTGTATGCGTTTGGAAGCCATTGATGAAGTGGGAAGAGGGCAATTTTAAGTCCAGCGCCGATAACAAGGAATGCGAAGGCAGCAATTACAGTACGATTTGTGTAACCCGCTTCGGGAAGCCTTCTGGCGATATCTGCCATATTGAGAGTGCCGGTTGCCTGATAGAGGAGACCTACCGCTATTACAATGAATGTCGCGCCAATAGTCCCCATTACCAAATATTGATAGGCGGCTGTGAGCGCGCGACGGTCAGTACCCAGTGCGATAAGCACGTAAGATGATAATGATGAAATCTCGAGGAAAACAAATAGGTTGAACGCATCTCCCGTGACCGCAACACCCATCAGGCCACATAGGCAGAGCAAATATGCGCAAAAAAACATATGAGCACGCTCCTCGATATATTCAAGGAGCAACGAGTTTCGTGCATAAGGTGTTACTACCGAACCGATGCCAGATACGATGAGCAAAACATAGACGTTAAGTTCGTCCAGCCGGATTTCGATCCCATACGGTGGTTGCCAGCCGCCCATCTCATACGAAATCGGGCCGGTCTCCAATACCTGAAAGGTCAGTACTATCGAGCATGCGAACGAGGCCCAGGTTGCCAGTAGCGCCACGCAGAATGACCAGTCTTTTCGATACAGCAAAACGCACAAGGGTGCGCAGATCAGCGGAATGACGATAACAAGAGCAGGGAGGTGCGTAGACAACATCACATACTCTCGTCTTGAGAGTGAATGTCGTCTTCCTCAATTGTCCCGTATTCATTACGGATACGTACTACGAGCGCAAGACCAAGTGCCGTCGTAGCTACTCCGACAACGATGGCAGTTAGAATAAGTACGTGTGGCAGCGGGTTTGAATATACATCAATACCCTTTGCGAGGATAGGAGCAGTTCCGCCGCCGACCTTGGCGAATGAGATGTAAAGGATGAATACTGAAGACTGAAATACGTTAAGACCGACTAACTTTTTAATAAGGTTGCCACGAGCGATAACGATATAGAGCCCTGCCATAGCAAGGAAAATAGCGATCCAATAATTATAGTGTCCGGAGATTAGGTCCCAGTTGATCATACGCTTTACTCTAGTCTTCGCGCCATGTTGCGAAGGTGAAGAAAACGCTCATCATTACCGATGCAACAGTAACGCCTACACCTAACTCGACGAGAAAAATACCTAAATGTTGACCTTCTTTCTGGGTGTCCGCGAGAGTTGAATAATTTAGGTAATTTTCTCCTAGTGCTAGATTAGCAACCCCTACTAAGGCGTATAAAAGCACCCCTCCTGCTATGCCGGCGCGAAGAATGCCTACAGGCAGGATCCGGCGTGCGGACTGTACACCAAATACCATTGAATACAGTACGAAACCTGCGGCGAATATCACACCTGCCTGAAATCCCCCGCCTGGCCCGAAATCACCATGAAATTGTACATAAAGCCCGAACAGTAAAATGAACGGCAGCAACAGCTTCGTAATAACGCGCAGGATAAGGTATTCTTTCATGCCTTGTCATCCTTATGGGGAAGTAATCTGCCCAGTCCACGGCGCCAGCTGCCAAGTAGCAAAATAACGCCGATACCCGCAGTGAAAATCACTACTACCTCGCCGAGGGTATCGTAGCCGCGGTAACTAGCGAGGACGGCAGTTACAACATTGGGAATGCCGGTATGTTTTTTAGTATTCTCAAGATAATAAGGAGCAACATCTTGCATTGCGGGAGACTGCGGATCTCCATAGACGGCAGCATCCAGTGTGCCGAAAATAAGCACTGCGCCTGTGATACAGACAACTATCAGAGGTAACAGTGGTGTATGGACAGGCTTCTTTTCGGTGCGAGTTGTTAAGGCGAGGGTACTGATAAACAAAATTGTCGAAATCCCGGCACCAACCGCTGCCTCTGTGAAGGCAACGTCGACAGCATCCATTACGACAAATACTGACGCTGCAAGAAGGCTATAGATACCACTTAACATTACGACGGCGAGCAGATTACGTAGGATAACAATCCCGAAAACCGTGATGGCCATTAGGGCGAGTATCACAATGTCGATCCATGTATCCATCACCAGTCGACCTCAATCTTTCCCGTCTGTAGTGTTAGGCTGGTCGACGGGCATATCACCATCCAGTTTCGGTTTCAGCCCGCTTGTCCAAGCGGTATGATTTAGGGCGTGAGACGACGCCGGGCTGGTTAAAAGGAGAAAAACAAGAATGAAGATGAGTTTGACGGTGATTAAGCTTAGTCCGGACTGAAACATAAGGCCGACCAAGATCAGCAAGGCACCCATGGTATCAGTTATTCCCGCTGCGTGGCTTCGGGTGTAGACATCTGGCATGCGAAGCGCGCCGATGGCGCCGACCACAACAAAAAATGATCCGCCGACTAGGCAGATACAAGTCAAGATATCCGAAATGTTTTCCATCATGGTTTTTGTGGGCCCGATGCGCCATCGGTATCCTGCGATTCAGCTGGCCCAATGGAGAGACTTCCGTATTTGAAATATTTAAGAAGTGCTATGACACCAATGAAGTTAATCAGTGCATATACTAATGCGATATCAAGAAAGTCTGGGCGACCCATCAGAAATCCAAGCACGGCTATTATCAGGACTGTTTTGGTGCCAAACATATTTACCGCTAGAATACGATCGTAGAGCGTTGGGCCGACGAAAGCCCGTATCAGGGCTAAACCCATCGAGACGATTATGGCGATAGTAGCCGCTGTGAACATGATCATGCGTCCTCCATTTCGGTAACACGCCGGTCCATTTCACCGTCGGCGACCGCTTCAGCTCCCTCTCGTGAGATCGCATGGACTAGGATATGCCCATCTTGGTCTAAATCTATCGAAATTGTTCCTGGTGTGAGAGTGATCGAATTTGCAAAAGTAACTAACCCCAAATCAGTTTTCTGGGTGGCTTTAATTTGAACCATCGTTGGCGAGATCGGGGTCAATCCAAGGACCATTTTAGTTACGTCAAAGTTTGCCTTGACGATTTCGGTCATTAACCATGGCCAGTAAAGAAGGGCGCGGAAAGTGATGTGGAGAGGCACCGCTTCATGGTCAACGACATCCATGCGCATGGCTATGAAGACAACTATTGCGCATGAAACGATACCGAGCACAAGTATAAGCGATAGAAACACGCCCGACATTAAAAGCCAGCTCGCAAACAGAATTAGTCCCAGTGAAACCGCGTGCACCAACGCGAAGCCTCGTTCATGTTATTATCTTTTAGGATCCTTCCCGCGTGCAACTTTCCCTGTCGCCCGAACCGGAGAATCGTATGTCTCGAAACTATAAGGCTCCGGGGCGCATTTCAATAGTTACTAGTAATCCAAAATGGGAGATAGCTTTTGGTGAATAAAAATTTCAGGATAGCTATTGCCACTACTCACATTTTTTTGGCTAATATTCCCTTTATAATCTGTGCAGAGACTCATTACGATCTTAAAGTTTGAATATATTTTGATTTTAGGACAAAATTTCAGACGGCAGAATAATAATAAACATCCACGAATGCCGGGTGGTATAAGCGATACTAATAAAGTTTCGATAGGGGAGGTTTGGGTGTTGAGCGACGACGTAACGGATGCGCAGTCCGTCGAATCGAAGCGAATACGTGGCACCGTAAAATGGTTCAACGTTGTTAGAGGATACGGTTTTGTGTCTCCGGAAGACGGTTCGTCGGATGTTTTTTTGCACATGACGGTGCTTAGGCAGGCGGGTTATGAAAATCTCCCGCCGGGTTCAACTATTGAGTGTCTCGCAGTCAAGGGCGAGAAAGGCATGCAGTGTGAGATTGTCGAGTTAGTGGATACGTCAACGGCCCTAGAGGAAAACCTAGAGGATATGCCCGCGGATCTTGGCGAAATCCTAACGTCCGAACTCGACGATAACGTTGAGTTCGTCTCTGCAACTGTTAAATGGTTCAATCCGCATAAAGGATACGGGTTTGTGTGCCCCGATGACACTGACACCGATGTTTTTATTCACATGGTGATCCTGCGCCAGGCCGGACTGAATAGTTTAATTACTGGGCAGGCTGTCGAAGTTCATCTTGCCGATGGTCCAAAGGGTCTTCAGGCCACGGCCATTCGGGCAACTCATCCGATTTAGGTACGCTTATACTCTTCTTATTATGTCAAGAAATCGCATTTATGGTTTGAACGTGGTCTTTTATCGCAGTTCGATGGCGTATTCTGACAAGGACAGTGTATTTTTGATCAGACCTTGTTTTTTCAGGAAGGCGGCGAATTTTCTATAACGGTTACTATCAAGCGCACCCGGTCTGAGGGCAAAACGGGGAAGGGTATCTCGCCAAGCCCGTTTATTAAGTTCATCGTTCAGTTCCTTTCGCCCTTTAATAAACAGTTCCCAGCTTTCTCTCGGATGGTTCACGAGATATTGAACGCCGCGCTCAATCGCATCAACGAATCTTTTAATGCGTTTATTTGTGGCACCCTGTTTATTGGCGATCACGATGAGTTCGTCGTAGGCGGGCACCCCCTCCTCTTCAACATAGAATGCCCGCCCAGGTTTTTTCAGGATATCTAGCTGATTCAGTTCGAAATTTCGAAAGGCGCCGATAACGGCGTCGACCTTTCTGGAAATCAAAGCGGGCGAAAGAGAAAAATTTACATTCACTAACTTTATATCTCTTAGTTTCAGCCCGTTTTTTTCTAGCATTGCCCGCAATATTGCCTCTTCAAAACCACCGACCGAAAATCCAACGGTCTTTCCCTCAAGGTGCTTGATCGATTCTATTGCGCTGTCTTTAAGAACAACCAGAGAATTGAGCGGGGTTGCTACCAGCGTGGCGACACGAACCAGAGGTAACCCCCGGTCCGCCAGCAAATGTAGCTGGGGCTGGTATGAGATTGCCAAATCCGCTTTGCCAGCAGCCACCAATTTAGGCGGATCATTGGGGTCAGCTGGTGCCTTGAAATCTACATCTAGCCCCGCGTCTCGGAAATAGTCTCTCTCAAGAGCGACATAAAGAGGCGCATGGTCTGGATTGATGAACCAGTCCAGAAGAACTGTCATCTTATCTGAAGCGCGGGATGACCCTGACGTTAGGACTGCAATCGCAATCGCCACCGTTAAAATAAATAATTTCATCTTTCATCCCTTTCAATGGTGATTTCGATTTGCCAAGGGGCGAGTCGCCGGGCGATATTATCAATAGCAAAATAAAATATGCAGCCCATTGCGGCCAGTGTGAAAAGGGCTGCAAACATTAGGTCAATCTGTACTCTGGCATTAGCGTGTAGCATCAAATATCCAAGGCCGGCACTGGAACCCACCCATTCCCCTACTACCGCCCCGATCGGGGCAACCGCGGCAGCGACACGAAGACCGGACCCAAGTGAAGGCATTGCAGCTGGAATACGAATATGGCGAAGTTGTGACCATCGAGATGCATTCATCACGTGGGCAATATCAACCCATCCTGGATTGGTGCGACCCAATCCGTCAAAAAACGCGGCCGTAACCGGAAAGTAAATTATAAGAACCGCCATGGCGATTTTCGACTCTATGCCGTAGCCCAGCCATAGGGTGAGGATGGGTGCGAGAGCGAATACCGGTACTGTTTGACTCACCACTAGAACTGGCATCATCCAGCGGCGCGCAGGGCGAAAATATGCCATAAAAAGCGCACTTGCCATGCCTATAGTGGCACCAATCGCGAAACCAGCAACGATCTCGATAAGGGTAACACCGGCATTAACCGCTAGGGTATCGAAACGACCTTCGAACGCGGCCGCCACATTGGTCGGGCCCGGAAGGATATAGGCTGGGACGTCTGTCAGAAAAACAATGAACTGCCAAATGATTAATAGACCGACGAATACTATTAGCGGTCGTAAAAAAACTGCCTTCGTCATGCTAATGGCTCCTGCGCGGCGCCGGCCAGTTCAGTCAATAACTCCGCCTGCAACATTACAAGACGCGGATCCGATACTTGTCTCGGTGTCGAGCCATCTGGGACGATCGCGTCGCCGATACGCGCCGGGCGACCAGTCATGACATGTATCCGGTGGCCTAATCTCAGTGCTTCGAGTGGATCGTGTGTAACAAGTAAAACCGTCCGTTGAGATAACAGGTCAGCTGCAATATCCTGAAGTTGCAACCTCGTGATTGCATCTAACGAGGAAAATGGTTCGTCCATTAGAACGAGAGGCTGGTTTTCCATCAGCGTGCGTACGAGGGCAGCCCGTTGCCGCATACCACCTGAACAGGCAGCCGGTAACATATTGGCAGCACCAGCTAACCCTACTTTTTCAAGCAGTTCTTCGACTACGGTTCTCTGTGCGGTCGTATTCTGCCCTCGTAAACGGGACCCTAACGTCGCATTTTCTCTTAAGGTCAGCCACGGGAGTAAGAGATCCTGTTGTGCCATGTAACTAATGCGACCTTCCAGTGGTCTTTTGTCGCCACTTTCGATAACGCCTTGGGCGGGAGTTTCCAGCCCGGCGATAAGCCTGAGTAGCGTTGTCTTTCCAACCCCGCTGGGCCCCAACAATACTGTCCATCTGCTGGGCGAAATATCGATAGCAAGCTGATCGAACAATATTTTTTCGCCATAAACGAGGGAAGCATCCATAATGTGGACGGATGGGGCTGATTGCATTTTCGAGTCGGTGGGTAAATAGGTCATCATAAAGTAGCACTGATCCCTTCGCCGGCATTACCCGGATCAGGTTCCAGGGGTCGTCCTCTTTCGAGACCTCTCAGCCGGCCAATCCGGCTCCCCCCAGTGTTGGTTTCGAAAGTATGTAGTGTGTCCTGTAATTTGGCAAGTGGGACACTCAGAGTTGTCTAGGCTGGCCCATTACGTATTATCTGTTACGGTATCCGGAAGAACAAAGTCGGTAATCACCCCGGCTTATCGCGGTAGTGCTTCTATTGATTTTTTCTTATAGGACTTCTTCCGCCTTTTAGTTTTAAACATAATTATGACTTCAAAATTTTGTCTTTGGCGCTTAAAAAATTTCCAGTATGGAGTCGAATAGGCTTGCCGAGTATATAGAAAAAATGGCCAGTCTAGCTTTTCGTTTTCTATTGGTTTTCTTCGCAGGGGGTGTTGTGCTTACCTCTTCTTGGGGAGCACTATCGCAGCCACCAAGTGGTGTTGTTATATTCAGTAAAGAGACGGTTTCCATTATATCTGGGGCGAAAACACATGAATTTCAGGTCGAACTGGCTCTGACTCCTCAACAACACATGCAGGGGCTTATGTTCCGACAGAGATTGGGCGTGGATGCCGGTATGCTTTTTGTGTATCGGCGGGAAGCGCCGATCGCGATGTGGATGAAAAACACCTATTTGCCTCTTGATATGCTTTTCATTTCGCGGGGCGGGATTATCTCGAAAATCGCCGAGCGAACAGTGCCACTATCAGAGATGACAATCTCATCTGGAGTAGCAGTGATTGCGGTTTTGGAATTAAATTCTGGCACAGTGTCGCGGCTCGGAATCACGTTAGGCGATAAGGTGATTGCAAGTTCGTTAGGAATTGTCCGATGAGGTCCTACCGCTAGCTGGCGACTAAAACCCGACTATCTCTGTTTTTTTTCTGGTATCCAGGAGGGCTTTTGTTTTTTCAGGAAACTGGAAATGCCCTCCTGCGCCTCATCTGAAAGACGGGCTTTTGCGTTATAAATCAGACCAGTGTTTAACGCTTCGTCGGTAACCGAGTGACCTAATTCCTTGATAAGTTTGCCGGTCCGCGCGATTGCCTCCGGCGAGGCACCAAGGGCCAGCTCAATATGAGCGGATATTTTCTTTTCTAAATCGTCGATATCTTTAGCGATTTCGTGAATAAGTCCAGCTGTCCTTGCAGTTTCACAATCAAACAGAACCGCGGTTTTTGATAGATAGCGCATCCAGCTTGGACCAACGCGAGGTAATATAAACGCCGCGATAATTCCGGGCGTAAGGCCAATTTTTACTTCAGATATACAAAACTTGGTTTTTGCTTCCGCGATCACAACGTCTGATGTTGCGATAAGGCCGAGGCCGCCTGCGAACACGGCACCCTCCAAGGCGGCGATTACAAGTTTTGGGCTTTCGTTTATCGAACGGTACATATTTAACAAATGACCGGAGTCTTCTTTTACTTCCTCTTCGGTCTGTCCAAGTACATCTTTCATCCAGTTGAGATCTCCGCCAGCACAAAATACCCCGTGGCTTCCTCGCAAAATTATTGCGCGGACACCATCGTCTTTGTTAAGTGTTGAAAATGCTGATGTAATCTCGCCAATCATCGTCGGATTCATGGCATTGCGGACCTCGGGGCGATCAAGCGAAATACGCGCAACTGCATTCACTATGCTGAGTGATATAGTTTGATATTCAGTCACATTTGGTCCTTGGAGCGTGCTCTTTGAACAGCGGTATAAATTCGACGAGGAGACATCGGTGTTTCGTCGATATCTGCATCGATACCGCCCGATAATAAAGCGTCTCGCACAGCGTTTGCTATCGCGGCGGGCGGCGCGATAGCGCCACCTTCGCCCATGCCCTTCATGCCGTACTCAGTGCCTTCGGCTGGTGTCAGCATATGGATGACACGAAACGAAGGAAACGAAGTAGGGCCTGGCCAATGGTAGTCTGCGAAGGTGCTTGCCAGCGGCTGACCATAATCATCGTAAGGTATTTCTTCGAAAAGAGCGGTTCCGATCCCCTGCGCGACACCACCGTATATCTGACCATCCACAATCATTGGATTAACAACTGTGCCGCAATCTTCGGCGATAGCGTAGTTTTCTATCTCGACCTCCCCTGTATCTAAGTCTACCAATACAACTGCTGCGTGTGTCGAGTACGAGAACACACCTGAAGTTATCTCCGGTTCGTAGACAACGGTCTCTTCAAGAGTTGGTTTGACCCCATCTGGTAATAGATCCTGTCGGACATGCGCTGTCCGCGCGATTTCGGCAATGGAAACTGAGCCAACACCACCGAAAACAGCTCCCTCACGTAGCTGTGTATCTTCCGGGTCACACTGGAGTAGATGAGCACCGATTTCTTTGAGTCGCATGGACAATGTCCGACAGGCATTTGCTGAAGCTCCGCCTGCCATAACCATTGACCGCGACGCAAACGTACCGTTGCCGTATGGGCCTATCGCGGTATCACCATATCGAACTACCACATCATCCAATTGGATCCCAAGTTCTTGGCAGGCAACTTGGGCGAGTGTAGTCTCCATTCCTTGGCCGTGGCTGTGAATACCCACTAAAAGTTCCAGTGTCCCATCGGCGTGCATGCGCGCCGTCGCGGTCTCGAATGCGGGTATCACTGGGGTGCCGCGAATTTTCCATTCCTGTGTCCCGTGCGCCGTCTGCTCGGAATAACTAGCGAATCCGATACCAATCAGACGACCATTTTCGGCACCGTTGGATTGTCTTCTGCGGACCTCCTCCCGACCGGCCGCAATAGCGGCATTTTCAACACTTTTTGGGTAGTCGCCATTGTCAAACCTCATACCGCCGGCACCTGTAAAAGGCATCTCATGTGCGGCAACCATATTTTCACGGCGCACATCATAAGGGTCTCGTCCCACTGCCCGCGCGACTTCGTCCAATGTCCGCTCAATAGCGAAACACGCTCCTGGCCTAGCAACGCCACGATAGGGGCCGAGGGGTGGTTTGTTCGTCGCAACTGTCCAGGTTTTTACATTCAGTACCGGAATACGGTATGGGCCTGGAAGATTACGAGCCGCCATCCCAGTCTCCATGAACGGACCGGATGGCCAGATTGAGTAGGATCCAGCATCGACGATTAAATCAGCCTCTATACCTAAGATCGTGCCGCGGCTGTCTGCATGAGCGGTAATTCGGTAATAGTGTTCGCGTGCCTGGTTGTTGGCAGTGATATTCTCGCGCCGATCCTCTAGCCAACGGACAGGGCGACCGGTTTTAAGACATGCGGCACATACCATTACCTCCTCCGGCATCAACCTATTTTTGGACCCAAAACCGCCGCCTACGTCGGGAGATATGACCCGTAGTTGGCGTTCCCTAAGCCCAAGGCATTCCGCAATACCGACCCGCATTAAATGCGGCCCTTGTGACGATATATTGAGGGTCAACTCATCACGCCGGCGATCCCAGACGGCAAGGACAGCACGGCTTTCTAAAGGTATCGCAGCATGACGATTGAGCCGGAATTCATTTGTTACCGATACTTTGGCGGACAAACGGGTAGCCTCAATGTCGCCGTTTTGTATGTCACGCTGAATAAATACATTGTCGTCCCAACCATCATGTAAAAGGTTATCGGTTTTTGTCGAAGCCTCGCGGGTATCAATTATGGCTGTTAGTTCCTCGATTTCTGGGACACATTGCTGGGCGATATCCTCGGCCTCTGCGGCTGTCGGGGCGAGGCAGATCCCTATTGGCTGGCCGACGTAACGAACCTTGTCAGTAGCGAAGATCGGAAAGTCGGAGGCCTTAAAGCCGGGGACTCGCGGCACCGCTCGGATAGGCCTGATATCGGGAAAGTCATCGGCTGTATAAACCTCACAGTCAATCGGTAGATTACCTTTATCAACTCCTTTAAGCATACCATGGGCCACGGGGCTACGAATGATAGCTGCCTCGAACCCGTTCTCAAACGGTATATCGGCAACAAAACGCCCGTGACCGGCAAGGTGGCGGGTGTCTTCCTTGCGGAGAGGACTACTACCAACACCATGTTCGCTATTTTTCTTGAAAACGCTCATTCAACGGCGGCGGCTTTTTCGAGGCTAGTGAATAGAGCGGCGTTGAGGCAATAGGCGCGTGAACGGTCTGGGTCTTCCGCCGTTGCCCGTACTTCGCGGAGTTGTTGTTCACGAATGGTCGGGTCTTTTGCTTCCATGAGCTTTTTATTGGCGATAGACATTGCTTGGACGCCATCCATCTGCGCTTTATGTCGTTGACGAGAGTAGAGGTCAAGGTAGCCCTCATTATCGCCATCGATTACACGGCTTAATTTTTCTGCCAAAGAAACAGCGTCGTGGATACCACCGTTCATACCTAGGCCGCCAATCGGATTATTGACATGCGCCGCGTCACCGGCGACCAGCACCCGCCCTTTTCGGAAAGTTTCGACTACGCGCTGATGCACATGGTAGAGGCCAGCGTAAATTATGTTGTAATCACCGTTTTTGGGGAAAAATTTCTGAAGGCGATTCTGAATTCCCTTCTGGCTGAGACATTCTTCATCAGTCTCACCGACCCCTGTGGGGAATACAGTACGCCAAATTCCGGGGGGTCCGTATCCATTGACCTTAAAAAGGTTACACCACTCATCAGGATCCGAGAAAAAATTCCGAATGCACAAGGCCTGGCCCGCAGCCTCAAAATCAAAATCGGTACCGATTTTTACAAATCGCTCCGGATAGGTAAAACCCTTGAATTCTATACACGCTGCTTCGCGGACAGCCGAGCTAAAACCATCGCAACCGACCAGCCAAGGGGTTGTAATCTTTTCTGTTTCATTGTCTTGGTTTAAAATTGACACGACGACATTATTTGCCTGCTGTTCCAAGCCTACAACTTTGCTAGAAAAACGGTATTTGACATCGGGCGTCTCGCCGATATCGTTCATTATAGTTTTCACCAGCTTAAACTGTTCGTATTGCACGACGTGCGGAAACTCTGTCAAATCCGCGATTTGTGAAAAATCGAACTCGGCCACGAGTTCGCCGGAAACGCGGTCGCGGTAATGAAATGTCGGAGAAATTAGACCCTTTTGGTGGATCTCATTGCTGACACCAAGCTCAGACAGCATTTCCAGCGAAGATGGCTGAATAGCCGCGGCTCGCTGATCGTCGATCGGGCCTTCATTACGCTCGATCAAAGTGACCGGGATGCCGCGCCGATGGAATGCTAAGGTAAGTACCATTCCGACGGGACCGCAGCCGACGATAACAACCCTATCACCCTGGCCTAGTGCCATATATTATTTATCCTTTTCTCTGGCTACTGTAGTCATGACAATGGGCCGGTCAAGCGACCGAGCTTAACTCTTCCGCTCCAGCTGTAGCGCCGCCATGAACGTTACGAACGGATGGATTCCTAACCTTTTAAATGCCTCATGGTCCATAGCGATAAGTGCTGCCGCTTCATCTGCCGGCAACCCTCGTTGCCGTGCAAAGGAAACGCGATCCGTTTTGAAGTTCTCGCGTTCATCCTCGTTGTAAGCAATCTGGTGAAGGGCGTCGGTGAGATCCACACGCTCTGGTGCTATCGTCGGATAATGTCGGGGCGAAGTATCGCTGGTAAAATCTGACCACCATGCAAACGTTGCGTAATTGTGATGCCAGCTCGGATCGAACGAAACGGCATCCGGCGACCGTTCGCCAAGCATTCCAGCGGCGACTGACCAGCAGCGCAGTTCGATGTTGCCGGTTTCGTCAAGCATCTTTTCATCCAAGGAAAGGAGCCACCGAAGGTTTCCTGAACTTAGTTCGCGGATAAGCTTCAGATCAAAATCTGTAGCTGGTTTGGCATACCGGCTAGTGCCCGGAAAATGAGACAAACCACCACTGGCAATGACGATAGCCCGAATACCTAGTGCTTTTAACCCTCGGTCTATGGCCTGACCGAAATGGTAACACCGTTCCATACTGGGCTGGGGAGGTACGTAGGCATTTACATATATAGGTATTATCGGGAGATCGATTTCTAGAAAGGTCAGGGGAATTCCGAAGGCATAATCGAGCGCTGCTGTACTGGTGAACGCTGGATCGAATTTCTCTTCTTGAAGACAACGGAGCAAGGCGGTCGAGGTTGCGCTAGAGACTTCATAGGCAAAGTCACTACCAGCGAAATGTCCCTTGGCTATTTCGCCACGGTGGAATACGAAGGAAGAAACACATTTTAGTAGGAACTGGTTAGCATGATCGTTGGCGATCACAATCGCGAGATCTGGTTTTAACTCTTTCAAACGCCTGCCGTTTTCGGTGGCGAGAGACCGGATGCGTTTTACAGTTTCTAAATCTTCTGTTTGCGGCAGCGTGAGGAATTGGGGCGCATGAGCCATGCACACACCACCAATTGTACCTAACTCTATAACCATTACAGAATTTCTCTCTTTTTATACTTTCTTCCGAATGTGTCGTCGCGGATCATCGTTATAGGCAGTTTCCAAAATTTGCCACCCGTAGGTGAGAAAAGGTAACGCATTGTCTGCAAGCTCGATCACAAGATCGACTAATTTCCGGCTTTGCGCCTCCTTATCGGTGACTTGGAATCCTATAAGAAAGTGCTTCCATTTCATATAGTCTGATACGGGGTTATTAGCGTATTCCCGAAAGCCGCGCGGCATAGTCTTTAGGGTGCCTCTGTGACGCAAGAAGTACTTGGTGTCCGGGTTTACAAAGGGTTTTATCAGAGTCAAGAACCCTTGCGGATCTGAAGCCATTCGTGTCCGCCAAGCACGGAGAAAGTCTTTGTCTGGTGAATAAAACCCCGCAGACAAGAAACTCATTCTCGGCTCAATATGTATATAAATAATTCCCTGGTCACCTTTGTTGCCGGATCGCGTCAGTATGGCGCCACAGTGTGTTTTGTATGGTTTCTTATCTTTCGAAAACCGAACGTCTCGATATATCCGGAACATCCCCTGTATAGGATTCCCTCGAAGCGGGAAGTTGTCCGGACGGCGGTCAGAAGTAAACTCGCCCAAAAGGCATTCCATCGAGAATTTAACTTCCGTCTCATATTTATTTTTATGGGCTTTGAACCATTTGCGGTCGTTATTTTTTTTTAAGTCATGTAGAAATTTGAACGCTTCCGGCGAGAAACCTGAAAAATCTGGACGTATATCTTCTGGAAATTTCAGTTTCTGTCTCATCGCATTAGCCTAATGGATCGGACTTAAGATCAAAACAGTAAGTGCAAAGTTGCGCCATTTACCTAGTCGATTTATTGGTTAACAAATTACAAAATGCTTCAGGGGAATTTATGGTCGATCAATTTCAAAAGGCATTTCCAGTATCATGGGATCAAATTCACCGTGATGCCAAGGCTCTGGCTTGGCGATTGGCAGAGGGAAGCCCTTGGCGCTCAGTGATTGCCGTTACGAGGGGGGGATTGGTACCTGCGGCAATAGTTGCGCGAGAACTAGAAGTTCGTCTAATCGATACAATTTGTGTCTCATCATATGATCACCAAGAACAGGGTGATCTGGAGGTGCTGAAGCCTGTCTCGGATGAAAATGACGGGGAGGGAATGCTGATCGTTGATGATTTAGTAGATACAGGAAAAACGGCTAGAATCGTCAGGGAGATGCTGCCCAACGCACATTTTGCCACTGTATATGCCAAACCGGAAGGACGCCCACTGGTCGATAGTTTCATAACGGAAGTTAGCCAGGACACCTGGATATTTTTTCCCTGGGATACTGAACTCCGTTTCGTGGAGCCCATCGCAAATATGCCGACAAAGGAGAGATGATTAAGGCAACTGGTAATTCAGCTTTCGCTTTTACCTATTGCCGTTGGGAATTTTTGCAATAAGCCGCCCGTGATAGAATGATTGGTTCAAACTCCGGGAGCGGTCGCGGTGATGCCGCCATCCACTACCAAATGGGTTCCGGTTATATGGCTTGCTTCGTCAGACGCCAAAAACAGCGATGCATAGGCTACATCAAAACCGGTCCCCATTCTACCAGATGGAATTATTGCGTCGCGGGCAGCCCGATATTCGTCGGCAGTGTCAAAACCCTTGTGTTCGTATGCTGGCCGGCCGGCGACGATTCTCTGGATAAACGGCGTATCAATATAACCGGGCAGCACACAGTTGGCGCGGATATTTGCACCAGCATACTGAAGGGCAATATTTTGAGTAAATTGGATCATCGCGCCCTTAGTCATAGAATAGACGGCGGTAGGTACGTTGAGGTGCCTGATACCAGCAATAGAAGAGATGTTAACGATTGCACCGCCGCCATTTTTCTCCATCACGGGCACCGTTGCGCGGCAAGTTAACATGGTAGTGGTCATGTTTCGGGCGAAGGTTTCGTTCCAGTCGTTAATGGTGATTGTGTCGAGTCGTCGACCGGTTCCTTGTCCACCTATGTTATTGTGAAGTATGTCCACCGTTCCCCAATTATCCACACAAAAATCGACTAATGTTGCAACCTGTTCCTCTTCAGACACATCTGCTTCCCACGCCAGAGCCTCGCCACCAATTTCCTTGATACGGTCCACTGTCTCTTCCGCAGCCGAAAGTCGATTATCCACACATAGTACCTTGGCCCCCTCTTTGGCATAAACAAAAGCGGCGGCTTTACCATTTCCCCAGCCATTACCAACGGCCCCAGCGCCGGCGACAATAGCGACTTTGCCGGAAACCCGGCTTTTAGAAATGGTATTTTCGTTCGGAATGATTTTCATTACGCGCTCCAACGCCGCAAGTCCTACTGAAGGATTAATTAGCTAAGAACCTCCTGACGAGAATGAAGTAAGTATATCAAGTCGTGAAACACTTATGTTCTTAAGTAAAAAAAGTTATAAAATAGATAGTCCTTCTACGACTGCTAAGGAACCCGATCAAATTATACCCCTTGGTCGTTGAGACGCCGCATCACATTCGGTGAATGGAGATTGAATAACTGGTAGTATCAGAGTCTTTGTGTCGAGTTCACAAACCAGTTATTATCTATCTGAGACTGCGATTTATACTCTTTTTACTACAAAGCCGGACGCACCCCGACCTTTACTCCGCTTGATGATATAGCCCTTATTACCGAGTTTGAAACTCTTATCGTTACGAAAGACCTCAAGTGCATTAGAGATTTTTTCTGCAACAGGATCTGTAGACTCTAAATTCAGGTTATGCTGGGAAAGCCATTTTTCAAATGCTTCATCAGCAATCTTTTCACCGAGGCTTTTGCGTAAAGCATTAAGTTTGCGAATCTGACCACGGGTTAGATCCTCTTCATTAATCTTCATAAATTACCTTCAGTACCAATTGTTGAAAAACAATTTGTAAATCTAAACGTCCTTATATAAATTTGCAATTATCAATATATTTGTTAATTTTAAATATGTAATAATGAATTTTACAATTTACCTACGGAAAGACTGTTTCGTATATAAGTAATCAGTCCGCGAGAAAAATACAGAATCCAACATATAAATATAATTATTTTTGATATTTGTATTTATATTTATTTAAGGAATTTATCTTAAATAAGTAAAAATATATTTTAGATATAAAAACCTATAACAGAAAAATCAAAGGTAATTCTAATCAAATAGATTGACCAAAGGGTCGTCATTATTTGGACTAAATCGCCGTAAAAATTCGGGATGTATTTTTGTTCGGCAGTCTAGGCAAGGCTTAATATGAATTCATTTTGATGTTGCGGAATAAACACCATCCCAATCTGACTCCAATCCATTTTCCTTGTATTCATTAATCCGATCCCTAAAGAGCGAAGACAAAACCGAAAAATCGTAGCTATCAATATTTTCTATCAACGCCAAAGAATTCATCGCGTTATCCCAGTCTTGATCTCGGTACTGATTTATAAAATTATTTTGAAGTATGGCGGCGGTTGAAAACCAACTCTCTCCTTTTACAGTTTCATCGCCTACTAGTGCATAAATTCGAACTGGTTCTTTTTTACCGATTACTCTAATGAGGTCGAGCTCAAGCCATGCGAAATCGGGAAGAGTATTGACGGTCTCTTGGCCGACAACTATCGGCACACCATACGTTTTGGATTGGCCCTCCAGACGTGACGCAACATTAGCTGTGTCTCCAAGTACCGAGTAGTCAAACCTTTGATCGGAACCCATGTTCCCTACGCAACAGAAACCTGTGTTTATGCCTATGCCGATAGATATCGGAAGTCGTTTTCTACCATCTTGCGTGGTCAAGGTTTCTAAATTCTGATTAAATTCTTCTAAACCACGCATCATCGAAAGTGCGGCTCTCGACGCTTCCTCTCGATGTTTGGGATTGTCGAGAGGCGCATTCCAAAATGCCATTATCGCATCGCCCATATACTTATCGATAGTACCCTGATGCTTAAGAATGATGTCTGTCATTGGAGTAAGGTATTCATTTATGAAAGACGTTAATTCTGATGCGTTCATACTTTCTGAAATTTGTGTAAAACCCCGGATATCCGAGAACATGATCGTCATTTCTTTTGTTTCACCACCAAGTTGCAGGAGGTCCGGTTCATCCGCGAGTTTTTCTACAAGATCTGGCGAGAGGTACCTGCTGAATGCACCTCTGACGTATTTCTTTTCTGATTCTGTTCTTATAAACGCAACAAATGATCCGGTGAGATACAATAAAATTATAACGAGCGCGGGATATATCGGATCGACCAGAAGGGACCAATTCGCATAAGCCGCCCAAGAGCCAACCAAAGCGACTGATAGCCCTCCAACGGCAATCAATGCACACCACAGAGCACCCCACCGCGGTATCAATATCGAGAGAATTGTCCCTAGGAAAATTATCCAGAAAAGCTCAGCGCCCGGTATCCAGCTAGGCCGTTGTAAGTGACTACCAAGCATCATTTGTTCAAGGGCCATCGCGTGTACCTCGACCCCCGCAATGGCGGGTGAGAGAGGAGTAGCTCTAATATCTTTTAATCCGGCGGCGCTGGTGCCAACGAGAATGATGTGGCCCCTAACCTTTGAAACGGGAAATTGGGATTTAATGACGTCAACGGCCGAGAGATATCGGGCGGGAACATGGCCGGTGTCATGAAGCCAAATCTGCCCGCTGCCTGTGGTCGGCACGGTTACTCGCCCAACTCTAATCTTTTGTAGGCCCGTATTTTCGCCGAAACTTTGGTCTCCGCTTGCACCAGAGGATCGTAAAAGGTAGGTCGAAGCCCTCTGGGCCACCCTTAAGGCTTCTACCGAGAGGCTCGGGAAGACCTCAGCGGAGAAGCTACGATTTGCTTTGAGTCTCAGAAGTAAAGGAACGCGTCGAATAATGCCGTCATTATCGAGACTACTATTTATGCTTCCTAAACCAGAAGTTTTTGCACCTAAGACGCCGAGAGCTGTGATTGCTCCAGAATAAGTCGGGAGGAATGGCCTTGGATCATCACCTTGTTTGCCATAGCTCCACTTTGGTTTTGCCATTTTGGGAATGACGCCGCTATTGTCGAACATCACACCCAAAACGGTTGGTAATCGATTAAGACGCGATGCGAGCACCTCGTCGTGATCGGGTAACTTCGACGCAAGATCAGATAATTTTTCTTTTTGTTTTGAACTTACAAAGCGTTGCCATTGGTCAATTATTCTTTTTGGCGAAGTTCGGTCTGGCTCAGCAAATAGAACATCGAAAGCGACGGTGGCGGCACCAGCGTTTGCGAGCTTTCCTAGCAAATCTGCTAAAACTGTTCTGGGCCAAGGCCATTGGCCAAGAGTCTCGAGACTTTTTTCATCGATGTCGACTATGCGAACTGGAAGGTTTTGATATTCTCTAGGTTTTATTTTTTGGAATTGATCGAAGCCGCTAAGACGGAGTTGCTGGATGGGAGCGGGGTCTATAACCCTGATAATAACAGCCAGTAATAGGGCAACGAAGGGAACAAATTTTAATAGTCGTGTCATCAATCTAATTTTTGTCCTTGGCTCACGTTTTGCTTGCCATCAATTGTAATGATATGCGGCTGTTGAGGTCCACTCTTGAATAGGTTCGTGTTTTTTGCGCATAAGTGCTTCGTTGATTACCGTTTAAGAATGATGAATGTTTAAGCTTAATAACTGTTGTTCAACTCTTTTAGTTTTATAGTATGGAGAGGGGCAAACAAAAAACCTGATTCATGAGATCGACGAGCGTAAACTGCGCATGCTAAGCTACTTTCTCTCCAACCTAAGATTATTCTTAGGCGAGAGAGGGTCCTGCCTCGAGGGATAAACAGTACACGGTGGGTAAGATGTCCATTTTGGAAATTAATGCGCCCTATGACGATCAGATCATAGGTAGCATCAAAACAGTCGATGGCCCAGCGATCGAAGCAATGCTGTCCTCTGCGCATTCATTATTTTCGGATCGATCATCTTGGATAAAGAAAAGCAAAAGGATAGAGATATTACGCCGTGTAGCTGAAATCATCAGGGAGCGGCGCGAGAGCATTGCAGTTTGCGCTGCCCAAGAGGGCGGGAAACCACTGCTCGACTCATTGGTGGAGGTTGATCGTGCGGCGGACGGTGTCGAATGCTGTATCGAGGAACTTCGCTCGACAGGTGGCAATGTTATACCAATGCAACTCGATCAGAATTCCGAATCGCGGGTAGCATTTACGCAATTAGAGCCCATCGGAGTAGTGGTGGCTGTTAGTGCTTTTAATCATCCCTTCAATCTAATAGTTCATCAGGTCGCGCCAGCGATCGCGGCAGGCTGTCCTGTGTTGGTCAAACCTGCAGCTTCCACTCCCCTGAGTTGTAAAACGTTCATAGAAATTTTGCAGGAAGCTGGTTTGCCGGCAGGTTGGGCACAAATTGTTATTCCTGAACACACCGAGCTCGCGACGGAGCTGGTTTCCGACCCAAGGGTTTCATTCTTTAGCTTTATCGGCTCATCCAGAGTAGGTTGGATGCTTAAATCGAAGCTTTCGCCTGGAACACGGTGCGCACTAGAACACGGAGGTGTTGCGCCGGTTATCATTGCAAAAGACGCTGATATCGAAGATGCCATTACTCGTATAGCCAAGGGTGGATTTTACCATGCCGGACAGGTCTGTGTATCGGTACAGAGAGTATTCTGCGATGAAACTATTGTTCATATCTTTGCCGATAAACTTGCCCAAGCGGCCCAAAAACTAAAGGTCGGAGATCCGACTGACATAGAGACAGAGGTCGGCCCACTTATCAATGCGCGGGAATGTCAAAGGGTCGCGGATTGGGTGGCTGAAGCGTCCAAAGGGGGTGCAATCATCAAGGCAGGGGGTAATAAACTCTCTGATACTTGCTATGAGCCGACAGTCCTCGTTGGAGCAAGTCGTGACGCTAAAGTCTCTACCTCAGAGGTTTTCGGGCCAGTGGTCAGCATCTATCCTTACTCTGAAATAGACAATGCGATCAGTGAGGCAAATAGTTTGCCCGTTAGTTTTCAAGCCGCTGTTTTCACTGAGAGTTTGGAAACAGCAATGCATTGCTATCAACATCTGGATGCTACGGCGGTAATGGTCAATGAACATACCGCCTTTCGAGTCGATTGGATGCCGTTTGCTGGAGCTAGAACATCTGGTCATGGTGTGGGAGGGATCCCTTATACTATTCACGAAATGCAAATAGAAAAAATGATGGTTTGGCGGTCAAAGGCCATTACCTAAAAAATTTTAAGGGGGAAAAATGAAAGCTTCTGATTTATTTGTGAAATGTCTCGAGGCAGAGGGTGTAGAGCGCATCTTCGGTGTTCCCGGTGAGGAAAATGCTGATGTAATGATCTCTCTGAATGAATCCGAAATAGATTTCGTTCTATGTCGTCACGAGCAAGCTGCGGCTTTTGCCGCAGATGCCTATGGAAGACTTACCGGCAAAGCAGGAGTCTGTCTTGCGACCCTCGGTCCGGGCGCTACAAATCTGGTCACTGGACTTGCTGACGCTAATATGGATCGAGCGCCAGTGGTTGCAATTATTGGTCAAGGCTCGACAAAGCGACTTCACAAAGAAAGTCACCAGAATATGGATTCGGTTGCGATGATGAGACCGATTTCTAAGTGGTCTCAGTCTATTCTCTCCGCGGGTAACATCACTGAGGTCATACGAAAAGCCTTCAAAGTTGCGGTCTCTGAGAAACCGGGTGTAACTGTAATTGAGCTTCCAGAGGATATTGCGAAATTGGAGGTTGATGATGCTCCTTTAACTCCTATTAAAGTGAGGCGCCCGGCCGCCGATCACAAAGCGATCGCGCATGCAGTTGAGCTAATTGGGAAAGCAAAAAACCCTATAATTCTTGCAGGCAACGGGGCGATCAGAAAGCGTGCAGCGTCCCAACTCTCCCGCCTCGCACAGAAAACAGGGATCGGTGTTGTTAATACCTTTATGGGCAAAGGTGCAATTTCGATGAATGATGACCACTGCCTTTATACAATGGGTCTCGGTTCAGGTGACTATAACAACCTCGCGTTTGACGAAGCTGATCTTGTAATTTCTTGCGGCTACGACCTTGTCGAATACTCCCCATCAGCGTGGAACCGGAAAAATCAAGATACAAAAAGAATTATTCATATCGATTTCTGGGAAGCTGAGGTGGATAAAGACTATCAACCTGATGTCGAGGTTATAGGTGATCTTGCGGATGCGCTATGGCAGATAAACGAACTACTAAATGAAAAATTCGGAGGTAGATTGCCATTGTTCGACGTAAATAGTCGTTCAGAACTTCGAAATACCCTCACTCAAGATTTTGCTGCAGAAAAAGATGATAAATCTGTACCTGTAAAGCCGCAAAAGATTCTTTGGGATGTTCGTGAGGTGCTCAGTGATGAAGATATCCTTCTTTCTGATGTGGGTGCCCATAAAATGTGGATTTCACGTTATTTTCAATGTGTCGAGCCGAATACCTGCTTAATTTCCAATGGTTTCTGTACTATGGGATTCGCTATGCCCGGGTCCATAGGGGCAAAGATTGCCTTTCCTGAACGTCGGGTTTTGTCGATCTCAGGGGACGCCGGTTTCATGATGAATGTTCAGGATTTGGAGACTGCGGTGAGGCGGAAACTCAATATCGTTGCCATGGTTTGGGAAGATGGTGAATACGGATTAATAAAGTGGAAGCAACAAAATGGGTTCGGTGGGAAACACTCAGATCTCGAGTTCACAAATCCAAATTTTGAAACTCTCGCAGAGAGTTTTGGGATGTGGGGAAAAAAGGTGAATGCGACAGACCAAATTATTCCGTATCTCGAGGAGGCGTTCTCGCAGGAGGGCCCGGCGCTGATTTCCATTCCCGTTGATTATGGGGAGAATGTGAAATTATCTGACCGTCTCGGTGCTGTGTCAGTTCCTATTTAAAACGTCTGGAAGATTAAAATTAATGTTATAAAATAACCGAATAATTATACCGTTTCTGCCGCTATCTTGGATCCACGATGATAACGTGGAACAAGGGTAAGTTTGATGAGCCGATTCCTTGTTATCGTCGGATTCGACCTTATTGTTGCAACGACTTTCAATTCGTGATTTATCATTGATTGTCAGCAGGCGTAACTAGCGGATAGCGTTGACATTCTGGAGTTTAGACTATCCCTTGCCTCATGGTTCTGGTGCGGGGGACGACGAAAGGGATATTTCGATGAAAGTCGCTCTAACGTTTTTAGCTATATTTTTCACAGCGATGGTCGGTGGTGCGGAGGCGCAACCAAGCTACGTTGGAGCTGATAAATGTGGCAAATGCCATCGAGCATCTTTTGGAGTTTGGAAGGGCACCAAACACTTCTCATCATTCAAAAAGATACATAAAAACAAAATCGCCAAAAAGATTGTCAAATCGATTGGCGAAAAAAGGATGAAAAAGTCCAAAACCTGTGCCACCTGTCATTATACGGCTGTCGCCAAAAAGAAGAAACTTAAGCCGATAAGTGGCCCCTCTTGCGAGAGTTGCCACGGGGCTGCGTCGAAATGGATCTCAGTCCACAACAACTACGGTGGACCAGGAGTAAAGAGAGGACAAGAAACGCCAGAACATAAGGCTAAACGCCGGAAGGCTGCCGCAGCTGCTGGAATGATTTGGCCACAAGAAATTTTCGACGTCGCATCCAATTGCATGTCGTGTCATGGACTTGCGAACCCAAAGCTATCGGGAGAGCATGCCGCGAAAATGCTCAAAAATGGTCACCCTCTCAATCCTAACTTTGAACTGGTCAAATACTATAATGGGTCCGTACGCCATCGTTTCTACCCACCAGATGTTACAAAAAATAAAGAGATGACCAAACCGCAATTGGCGCATCTTTTTGTAGTAGGACAAGCTGCGGCTTTAGTAAGCGCCTCGGCCGCAATAGCTAAAACGAGTGACCCGAAGTATACGGCAGCGCAGAAAAAACGTATCGCGAACGCTACTGCAGTTTTGTCAAAACTACCGGAAGCGGCAAAACTGCTTAAGTCGCCGTCAATGTCCGAGGGAAGGGCTTTCACTAAAGCCATAAAAGGGAAAGATTTGTTGGGATTAGTCGGCTCGAAATTGCCGACCAAGTTTAAGTAGCTGTCAGAGCATTGGCTCTTTTGATTTGCCGAGAAATTATAGGCAAATAGATATTTGCGCACGATTTTCTATTGACCAACAGATGTTTTGGCTACTGATGCAATGAACGAAACCGTTACACACGAGCACATCGACCGGCCAACCAGATGGGATGCTGCTTTCGATGCGGAAATGTCGGATGACGATTTCGCTCTATTGATGAATAGGGCGGAAATAAAAGAGTTGGACGCCGATGCTTTTCCACGCTCTGCACCGCTGGAAGGTCTCGTCCGCTACGACATGCGGGTCAACCGCTACGCGCCCGGTGAAATAGTGGTGCGTGAGGGTGATTACGGTAATTCCGCGTTTTTGATCCTTGAGGGAGAGCTTCTCATTGCTCGAGCTCCTGGTATTCCCGAAGAGCAGTTAGGTCGGGTAAAGGAAGACCGTATCGGGGTATTACCGCGATTGAAAACACTGTTCGGTGAGCGCAACGTTGCGGAGAAAAGAGATACCGAACGTTACCAAAGGCGAGGCGCCGGCGATGGTGATCCGGGAACACGGGGTGCATTTTTGCAAGATGTTCCCGCCATCATTGATGGAAAGGATATAGTGCGACTGTCAGAAGGCACATTTTTTGGTGAGCTAGCTGCCTTAGGTCGTGTTCCCCGATCAGTCACTATTTTTGCGGAGCAGCCGGCTGTCGTAATGGAGATGCGATGGCAAGGTCTTCGAGATATTATGAAAGTGGATCGCGACTGGCGGAACAAAATAAATGAATTATACCGGTCGACGGCGCTTGATAGTTACCTTCGGCAAATTCCGCTTCTAAAAGGCCTTGAGGAGCAACACTTTGCCGATCTGGCGAGGGAATGTTTATTTGAGACCTATGGCGGTTTTGACTGGCACGTGTCCTTTAACAAGGCGAAGCTCGACGAGCCATTTATTGCAAAAGAGGGCGATTACCCTGACGGATTGCTTGTCGTTAGGGCGGGTTTCGCTCGTGTCTCGAAAAAATTCGGAAATGGGGTAAAAACTCTAACATATCTTGGCGCAGGAGATATGTTTGGTTTGGACGAACTTTACAAGTCTTGGAAGGGTGGACACCACGGAGAGTTCAAACTCCAGCACTCGATATCTGCTTTAGGTTACGTCGATGTCATAAGAATACCCGTTACAGTACTGGAACGGCACGTGTTCCCCCAAATCACGGACACCTCCTTCTCACAAACCTTCGCTGCCATTGAACAAACCCTCTCAGACGCTGCGGTGATGGAATGGGCTTTAGATAAGCGTTACATGAACGGCACTCAGTCGATGGTAATCGACCTAGATAAGTGTATGCGGTGTGATGATTGCGTTAGGGCGTGCGCATCGACCCATGGCGGAAATCCGAGGTTCCGAAGGGAAGGTGAGATCTTTGACCGGAAGATGGTTGCCAACGCGTGTATGCATTGCAAAGACCCAGTTTGCATGATTGGCTGTCCGACGGGTGCAATCCATCGATCAATGGAAACTGGCAGTGTACTGATCAATGACGATACCTGTATTGGGTGCGCAACATGCGCAAACTCGTGTCCATATAAAAATATAGTTATGGTTCCTATCCGCGGCAAAAACGGCGCAGTCGTGCTTGATACCTCTGATGCCGGTGGCCAACCAATTGTTAAAGCTACGAAATGCGATTTGTGTGCAGGGATCCCTGGAGGTCCTGCTTGCGTTCGAGCATGTCCTCATGATGCTCTATCCCGCATCGATTTCCGTGATTTTAACGAGTGAATTGAGTATTTCGGAATGAGAGACATGCTGTCTAGATTACTGATGCCGGCACTCCTCTCAGCAGTAGTTTTTTTTGCAGTGTTCTATTGGCAAGCACAAGCGGAGCTTGAATTAAAAAACCCAAAAGTAATTAGCGGCTGGTCTCTCGCCACCGCCATCATCTTTCTTTTGATTTTTAATGTCCGGAAACGCCTCTCGGCATTTAATTTAGGCTTGGCTCGGGTTTGGTTTGCTCTTCATGTTACGGTTGGCATCCTTACAATTGCATTTTTTATTATCCACGCCGGCACCTTCTGGCCGGTTGGTCTTTACGAGCAACTGCTCGCCCTAGGTTTCTGGCTCGTTAGCTTAACAGGGATAGTGGGTGTTTTCATTACACTATACTTTCCTAAACGTCTGACTAATACGGGTATAGAAATTATTTACGAAAAGATACCCGAAGAAATATTTCATTTAAGAGACCAGGTTGAAAAGACGCTAATCGCTTGTGCTGAGGAATGTGGCGAAACAACGCTTCAAGAGCATTATTCACAAACCCTCGGTTGGTATTTTAGGCGTCCAAGATTTTATTGGTCATACATAATAGGAGGTAATTCTGATAAGGCATGGCTTGCGCGACACTTGGATAGCGTCAGGCGATATCTAAGTGGGTCTGAGGAAGAGTTTTTAAACAAAATTCAGACCCTCGCGGAACGTAAATGCTTGGTCGATGAACATTATGCCCGCCAAGACGTTATGAAAAAGTGGCTTCTGCTCCACTTGCCGCTCTCCATTCTAGTTTTTGTGATGTCTCTCTGGCACATCATTCTTGTTTACTCCTACTCGCTGTGACCTCAATATATAACACCTACAATCGGCCTAATTTCGCCTTTCGTTGCGGAAGAGGTGGTCAGTGGCAAAAGCCATGTGCTAACGGTCCCAATCCAGACGGCTCATGCGGTGGCGTCGCAGTCTGCAGGCCTACAAAATCCGGAGATCGGTGGAGTTGTAAACGTTCTCGTGACGAGGGAGGCGCATGCGATCTTGGTCCTCTCTCCAACGGTGAGTGTTGCCTTACACAGCCAGCTTGCAAACCTCTGCCCACACTTCGCGTCCAACGATTTAGATTGTCTGCGATTGCTGCGCTTTTGGTGGTTGCCTTGATTGGGGGGCTAGGCCTAACCGGGGGATTATTTTCTGATTTAGAGCCCCCATTTAGGGATGCTGGGCAATTGTCGCCGAAACACGCCTCGATAGTCGGAGATAATAGTTGTACCGATTGCCACGACAACCACGGTGACGGACCGATCCAAATGGTCAAAGCAGTTTTCGATCCTTCAGGGACTGATGGTATGACGTCAAAGTGCCTTGATTGTCATACATTTCCGGATGAGGCGACATCCGTTCATCAGGCTGGAACTTGTAACAGCTGTCACGCGGAGCACAAAGGCACCGACAAAGCATTGGTTAAATTTGTGGACGGCCAATGTCATGCGTGTCACGAGCAAAAATTCTCTACTTTCGCAAGTTCTCATCCACAATTCGGTGATAATTATCCGCACAGGCGAAGAACCTCTATAAATTTTGATCATAATTCCCACATCAATACCCATTTTCAGGATGCTCAATTCTCGGACGTTGCGCCGAAAGATGGATGTGTAAGCTGTCACGAGGTCGGAAGCGCCGGCAAAGCGGTGCCCGTAAAATCGTTCAACGAGAATTGTAGTGGTTGCCATCAGGAACAGATCAGTTCGGCGTCTTTAAATCTCTTTACGGTTCCGGAGTTTGAAGAAAATCCCTTCGATAGAGACGCCGTAGAGGAACTTTGTAGTGTCGAGGAGGATGCTGAAGAAGAGGAGGATACTGAAGAGAGGGAGGATAGTTCTTCAGAACCGAAAGAGGAAGCTGAGGAGGACGAGGAAGCTGAGGAATATGAGTCTGTATCGGCTGAGACGTTGAATGAAATCACAGCGGCACTGCTGGAAGTTGATCCCGAGAATATCGAAGAGTATCAGGAAAAGATTGGGTCTCTACTCGTTTCTCTGGCAGAAAACGGCGCTGTTCCAATTTCTGAGCTTCTTGAGGAAATTGATGCCCCAGCCAACCTCCTTCTCTCAGGATTGAACGCGGATCTCGTGAAACTTGGTGTATGTGCGTGGATATCGAATAAAGAATTTGAACCCATTGATGAAGGTTCTAACGGCGGGTGGAGGGTCGAAGAACTAGCGGTTACTTACACCGCGAAAAATCATTCTGACCAAGTCCTAAAATCTTGGTATGACTTCGTAGCAGAAGCTGAGGATGATCTATTGTCGGAATATCTTCTTAAGTCCGATGGCCCTGGAACGTGTGTATCGTGTCATAGCGTGAACGACACCGGGACTATAGATATTGCTTGGAAAGCAGGTGCGAGATCAAGTAATAAACTGCATAAATACAACCATGGGCCGCATTTAAATGTTCTCGGTCCCGGGTCACAATGTGGTACCTGTCATGTCATAGATAAGGTGGCGGAGTATGCGGCTTCATTTGAACAGAATGACCCAACGGAATTCGAAAGTAATTTTTTATCTATAAAGACAGAGACATGCAAGGAATGTCATAATAAGCAAGCTGCTACGCAAGATTGTCGCACCTGTCACGAATATCACGAAAATGCCATTTTTAAAGGTAAGATGATTTTCAATAAAAATAACAATAGAAAATCTGTTAGTTTAAATTAAGGGGTTATATGAGGCGGGATATATGAGGCTCTTATTTTCGATCTTAACGTTAGTATTTCTGTTCGGCGGCATTGCGCAAGCTTACGAAGAAAAAGATATGGAGAAATTCCTCTCGGAGGATAGTTATCCTACCGCCGCACAGTGTGCTGGTTGCCATCAACAGATATACAACGAATGGGCATCTTCCAATCATGCTTACGCATCTATTTCGCCAATGTTCCACAAATTTGAACAGGCAATTAATGACCTGTCAGCCGGCACCATAGGCACATTTTGTGTTAGGTGTCATCAACAAGTAGGCACTCAGAGAGGGGAGGCGAGAGAACTGCCTCTCTGGGATAGAAGTCAGGTCGCTCGAGAGGGAATTACCTGCGTTACCTGTCATCGAATTCAGGAAGAATTCACAAAAGTTAATGGTGAAAGGACAATTGTACCGGGGGGGATACACGCCCCGGTCGGGGGGATGATGCGCGATAGCGTATTTGATCAAGTACTCGAACGGAAAGATGAACTTCGTCTTGCGACGAGCGATGATGAGCGTGGGCAAAAGATACATGCAGGCGTATATAAATTTGAGCAACTCGGTAAATCTGAATTTTGCGTTTCCTGCCATCAAGTCGCTGTTAATCTCGGGATCAAACTCGAGGTTGTTTGGGATCAATATCGAGATTCTCCAGCGCATTCCAAAGGTGACACCTGTCAGGATTGTCATATGGGCAAAGTGCCCGGCGTTGCAGCTGGTTATGAGACTGCGCCGTCCGCTATTGTTAACGGGGTAGAAATCAATCCCGGTCGCCGTCACTCGAATCACGCGTTTTATGGTCCAGGGTATCCGATAGCTCATCCTGGGATCTTCCCCCATAACGTTGAGGCAGCACGATGGACAATCCAAGAATGGCTGAAGTTTGATTATCGGGCTGGCTGGGGGTCAGAAAAATTTGAGGAGGCGATCGAGGAAATCGTCGAACCGTTTGATGAATTTGATACCGCGCTTGAGCCGTTGGGCGGACATCCCGTTACATTAGGCGCTCTAGCTTCAATTGAAGCGGCGGCAGCTCGGGGAAAGTCCGCGTTTAAACGGAAGTCTTCTTTAAAACCTCTTTTGGACGCGATGGAGGCTATCACTGAAGCTGTGGCTCCGGAGGATACAGAAACTCAGATAGCAGAGCTGAAAGAAGCTTTGGAAGGATTAGAGGAGGCTGTTTCAGCTTCGGATTCGGTCACTGCGCCTAAGTCGTATAAGTTATTGATAACGGCAACTAATAAAATGGCTGCGACTGTCGATACGAAGATCGCTTCAATGGAGTCAAATCTTGAGGCCGTCTCTGAACTGCTCCAATCATTTTCAGAGGCTAAATCTGATAGCGAACGCAAACAGCTTGTGACCAAGCTACGAAAGCTTCTTCCGAAACTAAGGAATAGTTTGCCCGGCGCTGATAATGAGTACGTTGGTGCGGTCGTCGCGTTAAAGGCCTCGATGGGTGTAAATTTTCCAGGTGTTTGGAATGACCCTGGCGACAGGGAAGAAGCATGGCAGATCGTAGTTGAGAATCGGGAACGGCTAGAGGAGAAAAGAGAACTACGAAAGCAGGTTATGGAAAACGGCAGTAAAATAGATGGCCCGTTTTTCACATCAGAAATCGGGACCGGTAACGATTTGGCATTTAATTATGTCATTACCAATACCGACGACGGCCATAACCTCCCGTCAGGATCCCTTGGAGCTCAGCCTGAGATCTGGTTCAATGTTGCGTTAATTGATCCCGATGGAAAAAATATTTGGGAGTCGGGACATGTTGATAGCAACGGAGATTTTGCTGATCTTCATTCACTGGATCTCGCTGCTGGAAAAATTAAGCACGATGATCAGTTGTTTAACCTTCAAACCAAATTTCTTACCACCAATGTTAAGGGAACTGACCGGGAGATGTATCTGCCGGTTAACTTTGATATTGATCAACAGCCATTACTACGGCCGGCAAACGTTCCCTCGACAGTGCTTAATCATGCCCCCTTTGTGCGAATGGAAGGGCGGTCAATCCCGCCGTTGGGCAATAAGAAGGCCAGATACACGGTACCTGGCGAACTAATAAAGAAACCGGGAAAATATCGTCTTATGGCGAGAATGAGAAGCAGGGCCGAGCCGATCTACTTTATGAGGTTCGTGGGTGCTACTTCTGAGATGGAGGAGTCGATGAATGAATGGATGCTTGATATCCACCCTTATACGGTTGAATTTGAGGTCAAATAGTCTCTAAAGAATAAGGCGAGAAAAGAGAGCAAGGGATATTGTTTATGGGAAAATCTCTCAGGCAGTTCTGTTTAGGTTTGGGTTTCGTCGGCTTTGTTGCGGGCTTCATTCTCTCCAACACAGAAACTGCGTACTCAGCAAGCCCGACCGGACCTCGCACTATGTCTCCAGAGGCAAAAGAGGTTGAAACAGATAAATCGAAATTTAGCCCTGACCCGAGCTATGAGGATAAGCCTTATTCAGCTGAGGAACAAATAAAAATCTACGGTGGGAAGAAGGCTGTTGAGATTGTTAAGCCCCTCTTCGAATTTTTCCGCCCTCAGTACTCTGAGGGCCCTTTTAGGCAGGGCGTGAACCCTCTAGGCGATAAAAACACCTCTTCGTTACAGTTTCTGGCGTTTGGAGATTGGCGAACGGCGGTTGCCTTTAATGATAATGGTGCCAATGAGGTAGGTCAGATTGCGACGAGATTAAATCTGGACCTCGACCTTAAGCTCACCGGCACGGAGAGATTCCATGCATTTTTACGGCCCTTAGATAAAGGTGGAAATTTTACCCGCCACGAATTCGCAGGAGCGGATAGGGAGGGCGGCGTCGAAATCGAACTCGACGGAAATATTGAAACTTTATTTTTTGAAGGCGACATCGGGGCTATTTACGCCGGATTATCCGATGAATATGCATCTTTTGACCTTCCGATAGCGCTGGGTCTGACACCCTTCATCTTTCAAAATGGTGTGTGGGTAGAGGATGCGTTTACCGGTGGTGCAATCACTATTGCGGCGAAGAATAGTCCAGCCTTAAACATCTCCAATATGGATTTCACCTTTTTCGCTGGCTTCGACAAAGTAACTACGCCGGCTGCAAAAGACGCTCTTGGTGGCTTAGACGACGACGATCTTAAAGTTTTTGGTGTGGCTTCCTTTTTCGATGCTAATGAGGGGTACTGGGAAGCTGGATTTGGCGTCATAGAAGGAGAAGGTGAGCTTAGTGATATTGATTACCAATCCTTTACAGTCGCATTTACAAAACGTTATGGCGCATGGTTGTCCAATAGCGTTCGTTTTGTTTCGACGTTTGGGCAGGATCGAGACAATACGGCCCAACAGACGGCCGATGGACAGATTGTGCTCATTGAGAATTCGTTGATCACCTCTTTACCCTCAACATTGGTTCCATATTTCAATTTCTGGGTAGGTTTAGATCGTCCTCAACCACTGGCCGACGCAACTGGGTTACTAAAGAACACGGGTATAAACTTTGAAACTGACGGTCTGACAGGGTTTCCGCGCCTTGATGATACAGGCCATGACACGTTTGGAGGTGCCATCGGGGTTTCATATATCTTTAACCTAGACCAACAGCTAGTTCTGGAAGCTGCCAGTGTGGAGACAATTGGTGACGACTTTGAACCGGGTAGGGCTGCAGTAGCAGGCCAATTGGGCTTACAAGTTAGATACCAGAGGCCCATTTCTCCCGGCTGGATTGTTCGAACGGATGCAATGTTGGGCTTGCTGGAGGAACAAGATGATTTGAGTGGACTTCGTTTCGAAATCCGCAGAAAATTTTGAGACTGAGAGCTATTAGTGACTGACGCAATCCAAATACTTTCACTTGCTATTCTGGCATCAGGGCTAGTTTATTGCCTTGTTATGGTTGGGCAGAATGTGGCCGCCAATAAGCTCCTAGTGTCGAGGGAGGCCATTGAACTCGATCACTTAAGAGCTGTGACTGACAACATTATAGAGCGTCAGAGAGTTAAAAAGGAAATTGAAGAAGGGGCTTGGAATGGGTACCGTAAATTCCGGGTTTCAAAGAAACAGATTGAAGCGAAAGACCAGTGTTCATTCTACCTAACGCCACATGATGGACGCCCAGTACCCCCTTTTGAGCCAGGACAATTTCTGACATTTCGCCTTGATATCCCAGACCAAAAGAAACCTGTTATTCGCTGTTACAGTCTTTCCGACTGTTCTCGGCCAGATCATTACCGTGTAACGATCAAACGTGTTCCCCCGCCGCGAGACAGTGACCACCCGCCCGGATTATCGTCTAATTTTTTTCATGACTCTATAGAAGAGGGGCAGATACTCGATGTAAGGGCGCCAGGCGGGCATTTCTTTCTTGATACGACCCGGTCCACGCCCGTAGTTTTAATCGGTGGTGGAATAGGTCTAACACCCGTTTTAAGTATGGTTAATCACATTGTTGAAACAGGTTCAAAGAGAGAAACATGGTTTTTTTATGGCGTTCAGAACGGACAAGACCACGCCATGAAAGAGCACCTACAAAAAATAGACGAGGAACATGATCACATAAACATCTGCGTGGTTTATAGCCGACCCCGAGATGGAGAAGATATCGCAGATAGAGATTTTAAATACAAAGGTAGAGTGGGAGCCGAACTATTCAAAAAAGTCCTACCGTCAAATAACTATGATTTCTATTTTTGTGGTCCGCCACCCATGATGAATACTTTGTTTGAAGGGCTTCGAGAGTGGGATGTGCCCGAAGAACATATCCATTATGAAGCCTTTGGTCCCGCGACTGTTTCGAAAAAGAAAGACGCCGACAAGGCTAGTGAAAAAGCGCCCTCTTCTGTATCGGAAACGGCGGATTCTATCCTAGTCAACTTTGCTAAGAGCGGTAAGGAAGTCTCTTGGAGTGGGGACATTGGCTCTTTACTGGATCTCGCAGAGGATAACGATATCGCAATCGACTCTGGTTGCAGGGCTGGGAACTGCGGCACATGTGAAACGGCCATCAAGTCCGGTGAGGTCGATTACCTTTCTGAACCCGGCGAAGCACCCAATTCGGGTAGCTGCCTAGCTTGTATTTCGGTGCCCAAAGGCCCGATAACTCTCGACGCGTAAACAAAAAGGGAAATTCGGTACAACTGACCAGGCAGACTAATTAATAATTCTGCAAGGCAACAATTATAAGAAAGGCTAGCAATGTCAAAAACTCATTCGGGTTCAAAAACTCAAGAATACCTTGAACGATACATGGAGGGCGTTAATAAAAGGAACCCCGGTCAGCCGGAGTTCGTTCAAGCGGTGTATGAGGTAGCTTCTTCTATATTCCCCTATATTGCTGACAAGCCAGAATATCATGAGAGTCAGATTTTAGAAAGAATGGCAGAACCCGAGCGTGTAATTTCTTTCCGGGTACCTTGGACGGACGATAACGGTAACATAAGGACAAACCGCGGCTGGCGCGTGCAATTTAACTCAGCCATCGGGCCTTACAAAGGCGGACTGCGATTTCACCCTTCGGTGAATGAGTCCATTTTAAAATTTCTAGGATTCGAGCAGACGTTTAAGAACAGCTTAACTGGGCTGCCAATGGGCGGCGGCAAGGGTGGAGCGAATTTTAACCCTAAGGGAAAATCAGATAACGAGGTGATGCGATTTTGCCAGTCATTTATGACCGAATTAGTCAGGCATATCGGGCCCGACACTGATGTGCCTGCCGGTGACATTGGAGTGGGTGGCCGAGAAATCGGGTATATGTTCGGGCAATATAAAAGAATGACCAATCAGTTTGTTGGTGTTCTTACTGGCAAAGGTTTGGAGTTTGGTGGATCAAAAATGAGAACTGAGGCTACCGGATATGGAGCCGTTTTTTTCCTAAGAAATATGCTTTTGCAACATAAAGATTCAATCGAGGGGAAAAAGGTTTTGATATCTGGCTCGGGTAACGTAGCGACCCATGCTGCAGAAAAGTGCATTCAGCTTGGTGCGTCGCCGCTTACCCTCTCCGACTCTGGTGGCTTTATTCATTGTTCAGATGGCTTCACTCAAGACCAAATTGACTGGATCAAGGATTTAAAAGGTATAAGACGGGGAAGGATATCCGAAGTAGCCGATGAGTTCCCCAATATTACATTCCATGAGGGGCGTCCTTGGGGCGTTGAGGGTGATTGCGCTCTGCCTTCAGCAACTCAGAACGAGATAAACGCAGCTGAGGCTGCGACGCTTATAAATAACGGTGTCAAAGCGGTTGGCGAAGCTGCGAACATGCCTTGTGAACAGGGTGCGGTGGACGCATTCATGGATGCAAAAGTCCTATTTGGGCCAGCAAAAGCGGTCAATGCCGGTGGTGTCGGGGTATCAGGCTTAGAAATGAGCCAAAATAGCGCCAGAATAGCCTGGGAAGAGGACGAACTTCGACGCCTACTGGAAAATATGATGCGGGATATCCACAACTCATGCGTAGAGTTTGGTGAGACTTCCAATGGGCCTGTTAACTATCTTACAGGATCAAATGTTGCTGGTTTTGTTAAAGTGGCTGACGCTATGATGAGTTATGGTCACGTATAAAACTTTATATAATTGATCTTAAGTCTTACTTTTTTGTCAAAACCGATTTCTTTTCGAAGATATTGGGGGACGTCTCATATAGGCGTTTGCCTGGTGGCTAAGTTACAGATAGAAGAGAGTGGTTTGATACAAACGGCTGGACTAATGCGAGAACCGCGTTAACGTCAGCTAACAAGACTATGGCTTGAATTTTCTGCGGTAGATCTGAAGGCATCGGCGCTAAACTAGGATGACTTTTTGCGCGACTTAATTTTCCTTTTTTGCCTTGACGGGAGTTTTAAAAAACCCGAGAAAACCGCCGTCGGGGCGTAGCGCAGCCTGGTAGCGCATCTGCTTTGGGAGCAGAGGGTCGGAGGTTCGAATCCTCTCGCCCCGACCAATTTAATCCAATAAAAACAATATTTTGAACGCAAAACGGCGAGACCGAAATCTCGCCGTTTACCGACTGATACCACAACTGATA
>CETH01083781.1_pt1 | contig 37107 bp, 33 predicted proteins | sample 361461 | NCBI WGS metagenome assembly CETH01 (sample SAMEA2622695, study PRJEB7988) | marine metagenome | isolation source: saline water (ENVO:00002010), including
ATAGATATTCTGTTGATTCTAATAAAATTAGCAGTAGATTAGATTGGAGTCCTCAAATTAGTTTTGATGAAGGAATTAGTCAGACGGTTGATTGGTATTTAGAGCAAACTGATTGGTGGAAGGAAATAATAGATAAGAAATATAAACTAGAAAGGTTAGGAATAAAAAAATGAAAGGTATTATTCTAACAGGAGGGAAAGGTACTAGGCTTTATCCTGCATCAAAGACAATCAATAAAGGTTTATTACCAGTTTACGATAAACCAATGATTTATTATCCCCTTTCTACTTTAATGTTATCTGGAATTAAGGATGTACTTGTTATTGCCTCTGAAAGAGACATAGAGAGATTTAAAGAACTACTGGGAGATGGCTCTCAAATAGGAATTAATATTGTTTATGAAATTGAACATGAAACTAAGGGAATTGGCAATGCATTTATTATAGGCCAGGATTTCATAGGGAATGATGATGTATGCTTAGTTTTAGGTGATAATATTTTTTATGGCCACAAGCTTCCTAATATGTTAAAAGATAGTGTTAGCGAAGTAAAAAATAATAAAAATTCTGTCGTGTTTGGTTATTATGTACAAGATCCAGAACGCTTTGGAGTTGTAGAATTTGATGATGATAAAAATGCAATAAGCCTTGAAGAAAAACCAGAAAATCCTAAATCTAATTATGCGGTAGTTGGCTTGTATTATTATACGAATGATGTCGTTGATATTGCTAAGAATTTGAAACCTTCAGCTAGAGGGGAATTAGAAATTACAGATATCAACGCAGAGTATTTAAATAGGAATAAATTATCCGTTCAACTTTTAGGAAGAGGACATGCATGGCTTGATACGGGGACACATCAAACATTGTTAGAAGCATCAAGCTTTATAGGTATGGTTGAATCTAGACAAGGATGGAAAATTTCATGCATTGAAGAAATTGCATTTAGAATGGGATATATTAAATCTTCAGATTTAGAGTTGCTATCTAAAAGTTATAATAATGAGTATGGAGAATATTTACTCAAGGTATCTAAAGTAGAATTATAATCCCAATGGCTTACTGTTTGATTAATAAATCAAATTATTTTTTTAACTTATCAAAGATAGAAGAAAAAATTGATAAAAGTAAAATTGCGGTTGTAATTAAAAACAATGCCTATGGCCATGGAATTAAAGAGATAGCTAATCTTGCAAATGAGTATGGTATTAGGCATGCTGTTGTAAATAATTTAGCTGAAGCTAAATCGATATCTGTTTTTTTTGAAACCATTATAGTCTTACAAGAAATTAACACTGAATCAGTTGAAGATAATATTATTGTAACTATTAACTCATTGGAATCGATTAATAAAATACCTAGAAATACTAGAGTTGAGCTAAAGATAGATACTGGAATGCATAGGAATGGGATTCTCATTGATCACATCCCTAAGGCATTAGATCTAATTTTAGAATCTAAATTAATTCTAAATGGCGTTTTTACTCATTTTTCAAATGCATATATAGATGACGACTCTCTTTTGGAGCAGAAGAGTCATTTTGATGAAGCAAGAAAGTTTATTGTAAATGATAGAAGGTTTTCTGATAATATTAGGTTTCATTGTTCTGCATCTTCATCTTTATTTAGAGTTGATAATAATCAGTATGACTTAGCAAGAGTTGGACTAATGTCATATGGCTACATATCACTACCAGATTCATATCAAAAACCAGAGCTGAAGCCAGTCATGTCACTTTGGGCAGAAAAAATTACTAGTAAAAAAATATCTAGAGGTGATTCAGTTGGCTATGGCCAGACATATACGGCAAATAAGAATATTAAAGTATCTACTTATGATATCGGATATGGAGATGGATTTATGAGACTTAATCAGAATAAAAAATCTACGATAGAAGATGAAAGAGATATATTAGGAATTGTTTCCATGAATTCTTTTAGTACATTGGGTGAAGACGAAAAAGTTTGTATTTTTGAAAATGCTCAAAGGTTTGCAGATATACATGATACTATCATATATGAGGTCATTGCAAATATAAACCCTAAAATTGAGCGTAAAATTTCATGAGTACAATAATAAATATAGATACAAAATTTGAAGATGTAAAACTTTTAGAATTGAAGTCATTTAGTGATAATAGAGGTTTTTTTAGAGAAGTTTATAATCAAGAAATCTCGAAATATTTAGATTCTGATATAAAATTTATTCAAGACAATGAATCACATTCTCTATTTGGAACTCTTAGAGGATTACATTTTCAGAATGAACCATATGCGCAATCAAAGCTTGTTAGGGTAAGTTTAGGGAAAGTACAAGATGTTATTGTTGATCTAAGAGCGGGCTCCGATACATATGGGGAGTGGGAATCTTATGAACTTAGCAGCCATAATAATAGAATGTTATTTGTTCCCAAAGGATTTGCTCATGGATTTTTAGTTTTAAGTGAAAATGCAATTGTTAATTATAAGGTTGACTGTTTATATAATCCTAGTTATGAGTCAGGCATACTATATAATGATCCGTTGATTGATATAAAGTGGAATTTAAAAGAAGATACAATAATCCTTAGTAAGAAAGATCTAGACTTCCCAAACTTAAAGTTATAAATGAAAATTTCTGAAAAAGACTTAACAAAGCTATCTACAATTAGAGTAAAATCGCATGCTAAATATTTCTGTGAACCAGAAAATATAGATGATATTAAAAAAGCGATAGATTTTTCTGATAGACATAACCTTCAAATAGAAATTTTGGGTAATGGGTCTAATATTTTATTTTCTAAAGAGATATATAAACAAAAGTTATTTTTAAAATTAACTGGAGAATTTAGTTTTTTTGAGGAAAAAAATGGTTTTATTGAAATAGGTGCAGCTTATTCATTGAAACTTGCAGGAAAAAAGATGATTAAGTTGGGACTTGAAGATTATGTATTTTTTAATTTAATCCCTGCTTGCATAGGTGGAGCTATTACACAAAATGCTGGTACAGGTAGTGATGGTGAGATTAAAGATGTTTGTATGAGTGTAAAATTATTTGATGTATTAAATAATAAAGTTATCGAGCTATCTAATAAAAATTGCCTTTTTGGTTATAGAGATTCAATTATGAAAAAAGAAAGAGGAAGATTTATTATTCTATCAGGAAAGTTTAATAGTAAAAATAAAGTTCCTAATATTAAAAATTTAATAACTATATGTAAAGATAGAATGCAAGAAAAGGTAAATAGAGAACCACTTGGATATAGTTTCGGTTCAACCTTTGTAAATAATAAATTACCTGCCTGGGAATGTGTTAAGCGTGTTAAAAATAAATTAAGTAATACTAAAGGTGCTTTTTATTCAGAAAAGCATAATAATTGGATTATTAATAATGAGAATGCAAAGGGAGAAGATATTGTAAGTTTAATTAAAAATACTCAAAAGATAGTAAAAGAAGAGCTTGGTTTTGATTTGATAAATGAAGTTAGGATAGTTTGATGATTGATTTTCATAATCATATATTACCTGGAGTAGATGATGGGGCAAAGACAATGGAAGAGTCTATAGATATGCTTTTGCATGCTCAAAATCAAGGTATTACTGATGTGGTGAATACAGTACATTTTCAACACCCTAAAATGGAGGGTAAGAATTCAGATTTTGATTTCATTTCATCTGTTAAAGATGAGCTTATGGAAGAAATGTATAAAAAAAAAATTAATATAAATATTCATCTTGGTTCTGAAGTTTTTTTTAATTTCAATTTGCTAGATATTTTAGATAATCCCTTAGTTACTTTTTGTAATGGAAAATATATGTTAATTGAATTTCAAACTTTTATAATGCCTAAAGGATATGAGAAACATTTATATGAATTAAAAATGTCTGGAGTGACTCCAATTATTGCTCACCCTGAAAGGTATAAGCCGGTACAGAAGGATATAAATATTATTAAAAAACTGATAAACTCTGGCTGTTTAATGCAAGTCGATGCAGGTAGTTTGTTGGGGCATTTTGGAGCTGCTTGCAAACTAACTTCTGAATTAATGTTTAAGAGCAATATGGCCCATATTATTGGTTCAGATGCTCACTCGAGAGGAAAAAGAAATTTTTGTCTTAAAGATTCAATAAATCATTTAAAAAAAATAGAAATTAATTCTACTATATTAGATTCATTATTAAATAATCCACATAAAATTATATCGGGTAAAAAAATCACTCCATTTGAAATAGCTAGCTACAATCAAAATAGTACTATGAATAGAATTAAGAAGTTTTTAAAAATAATTTGAGAATTACCAGCTTAAAGTATTACATTAAGTGATTTTAGTAATTATGGAGTAATTTTATTTTGAAAATAAAAATATTAATTATAGTTAGTTTGTTTTGTGGATTGATATCTCAGATACCATCCAATATTCCTGGTCAAGATTATTATACTGATAATTCAGGTAATATTCTAATTAATGTAAATGTCCTTGGACATGTTAAAAAGCCAGGCACATATTTAGTGCATCAAGGGACAGATTTATTTACAATACTCAGTCAAGCTGGTGGGCCATTACCGGGAGCGAAATTAGAAAAGGCTATGTTATATGGCGCAGATACTCCTGCTAAAGAATTTAATTTGAAAAATATTCTTGAGACAGGGGAGACTAACATTGTATTAAAATCAAATGATACAATATACATCGAGCAAACCATGTTTTCATTTTTATTATCAAAGGGAAATATAGTTAATTCTGCCTTGCAAATCTTTCAAATTTATTTGCAGATAAAATAGTATGCAAAAAGATAAAACACAGAACTATTTAGATAAAAAAGAGTTTACAATTAATGAGCTACTTTTTATAGTTAAAAAGCACTATAAAACTATATTTGTTGTAACATTAGTAGCAATACTCTTGACATTAATCAATGTATTTTTACAAAAACCTGTTTATGTATCAAAGGCAATGCTAATGATTGAAAATACGCCTAGTAGCTTAGATATTTTTGAAGTAGGCATGGGTAATGAGAAAAAATACTTAGAGAATGAAATTGAAATATTGAAATCGCGTACTACTTCAAAGAGAACAATTAAAAAATTAATAGAGTCTGAGCATAAGAATAATTTATATATTTTAGGAACTAGAAAATATGAGATGAATTTTCTTCAATCTATGGCACAGAATTTTAAAGATATATTTAATTCTAAAATTACAAATATAAATAATCTAGGAACTGAGGTAAAAGACTCGACTATATCTGTTTTTGCAGAAAACTTAAGGCGAAGCACGACATTATCTAATCATAAAGGTACAGATATGATAAACGTTGTAGTGCGAAGTAAAGATCCTTATGAAGCAGTGATAATATTGAATGCCTTAATTGAAGAGTATAGATTAATTGATTTAGAATGGGTCACAGGTGAAATGTCTCATTTAAAATCTTTTTTAGATATACAATTAGATAAAAAAGAAAAAGAATTAGCATTATCTGAAGATAAACTTGAAGAATTCCAAAAATCAGAAAAAATATTTGGAGTAGATGAGAATTCTAGTTTATTGCTCGAAAATTTAATTGTAGTAGAATCTGAATTATATAAAACCAAAGCTGAAATAAATGTTTTAGGAGAACGTAAAAAATATTTTAAAAGTTTGCTAACAGATGAAGAAAATAATTTAGTTCAAAGTGTCTCCAATAATATCGATGATAGATTAGCTGCTTTAAAAAAAGAAATCGCAATAAAAGAATCTGAATTAATATCTACTATCTCGCAACAAGGCGAAAGCCATGTTTTAGTTGTCGATTTGAAAGATAAAATTGGAAAATTAAAAAATAAACTTGAAACTGAAACTCGAGAACTTATTTCAAAAGGAATTTCAGTTGGTGATCCAATTAAATATAGACAATCATTGATGGACTCTGTTATTTATATAACAGAAGTTTCAGCAAGATTAGAATCTAAGAGCACTGAATTAGAAAAAGTCGTAAATAATTATGAATTAGAGTTGTCTTCACTTCCAGAGAAAGTTTTAGAGTTCACTAGATTATCAAGAAATTTAAATATTGACGCAGAGACATATTCCCTAATGAGACAAAAATTAGAAGAAGCACGCATAAGTGAAGCATCAAAGGTTGGAAAGGTTAGAATTATTGATTCTGCTGAATTAATCATCGATAAAATTAAGCCTAAGAAGAAGATTAGTCTTATTTTGGGTGCATTTTTAGGATTGATATTGGGGGTAATTATAGCCTTTATATATGAATATTTTGATTATACAATAAAAACAATCGAAGAATTAGAAAATTATGGAGTATCTATTCTTTCTATTATCCCTTCTATTGGAAATATTAAGAATAGGAGTAAGACGAAAAAATATCAAAAGATATTGGGAAATGCTGAAAAAATTCAAAGAAGATTAATAACCCATGAAGATCCAAAATCTCCAGTATCTGAAGCTTATAGGAGCCTTAGAACTAGTCTAATGTATACTGAGGAGTCGACAGATAAAAATGTTATACTAGTAAGCTCTGCTGGACCTGGAGAGGGTAAAACTACTACAATTGTAAACCTTGCGATTACATATGCAAATCTTGGAAAAAAAACAATTTTATTGGATACAGATTTAAGGAAACCTGTAGTACATAAAATATTTTCAGTTGAGAGAGATAAGGGAATAACAAAATATTTAAGTAAGGTTGAGGATGATTATAAAAAAATAATTTATAATACGGAAGTTGATAATCTTTCATTAATTACTTGTGGGGTTATCCCTCCAAATCCATCTGAAATTTTAGCTTCTAAACGTATGGAAGAATTGATAGAATCATTAAAAAAAGATTATGATGTAATTTTAATGGATTCCCCACCACTTTTAGCTGTTACAGATTCATTTGTTAGTTTAAAGTATGCTAATCAATTTATAATTGTAGCTCGTCCTGGAAAAACTGAAAAGGCTGCATTGTCACGATGTTTTGACCAAATTGATCATACATCATCAAAACTATCTGGCGTGGTAGCAAATGCAGTAGATGAATCGAGTTCATATGGAAGAGGCTATTACTATAATTATTATCAATATTACTATGGTGATGAAGATAAATAGAAGTTAAATCATAATTATAGTGATAATCATTACATCTACAATAATAGTATGAAAAATAAAAATTTTTTAATTACTGGTTGTGCTGGCTTTATAGGTTTTCATTTAGTTAAAAAAATGATAAATGAGGATATTAATATAGTTGGTGTAGATAATATTAATAACTACTATAATGTAGATTTAAAATACTCTCGACTAAAAGAATTAGGCATCAATAAAGAGGAAATAGGAAAAACTGAATTTACTCAAAGTAAAATTTCTCCGAAGTTTAAATTTTTAAAATTAGATATATCGAATCGTTCTGAAGTTGAAGATATTTTTGAAAAAGAAAATTTTGATTATGTTATTAATTTAGCTGCTCAAGCTGGAGTTAGACATTCAATTGATAATCCACATGATTATATTGATTCAAATATAGTTGGCTTTATAAATATTTTGGAAGGATGCAGGAAACAAAATATTGAAAATTTTATTTTCGCTTCAAGTTCCTCAGTTTATGGTAATAATAGAGAAGCTCCATTCTCAGTTACAGATAGAGTTGATAATCCGATAAGTTTGTATGCAGCAACCAAAAAATCAAATGAGTTAATAGCATATACATATAGCCATCTATATAAAATACCAACAATAGGATTACGTTTTTTTACTGTTTATGGTCCTTGGGGTAGGCCTGATATGGCATATTATAAATTCTCAGAAAAGATAATTAGCAATAATTCTATTTCATTATATAATAATGGAAAGATGAAGAGGGATTTTACCTATATTGATGATATTATTGATGGAATAATGTTATGTTTAAATAAAAAATATGAATTTGAAATATTTAATTTAGGAAATGGTAACACAGAAGAACTTTTAGATATGGTCAATATTCTAGAAAATTATTTAAATAAAAAAGCAATAACCCATTTTAAAGATATGCAGCCAGGTGATGTAAAAATGACATCTGCAGATATTAATAAAACTTCTAAAATGATAGGTTATTCCCCACGAACAAATTTGGATGAAGGTTTAATGAAGTTTGTTGATTGGTATACGAACTACATAAACAAAGGATAGCATGAATAATAAAAAGACACATGAGTCAATATTAGAAAAGTTTGGCTTCCCTAATTCAGTTATAATGGAGTACAAACATTGGTATTGGTTGTTAAGGCCTGAGCAAATTACTTTGGGTTCTGGGATAATTATTACTAAAGATTTTTGTCCTTCATTAACTGAGCTTGAAAAAAATAAATTTGATGAACTATTTTGTATTTATAATGATGTTGAGAAAAAATTGAAAGAAAAGTTTAATTTTGATAAGATAAATTATTTAATGCTAATGATGAAAGACCCAACACTTCATTATCATGTAATACCACGATATAGTTCTGAATCTATTTTTATGGATAATTGTTTTATAGATAAAGGTTATCCTGGGATACCTGAATTTAAAAATTGCAATAAATATAGTCATGATGATTTTACAGCAATCAAAAAACATATTATTGAGGAATAAATATGATTACTGGATATACAACAGGAGTTTTTGACTTATTTCATATTGGCCATTTAAATATTCTAAAAAATGCAAGTTCAATATGCGATAGACTGATTGTAGGAGTTACAACTGATGAGTATTGCAAAATATATAAAGGGAATAAACCGGTTATTCCTTATGAACATAGATTTGAGATTATTAAAAATATTCGTTTTGTTGACTTAGCTGTCCCCCAAGAGAATCACAATAAAATGAAAGCTTGGGAAAAATATAAATTTAACATTATGATTGTTGGAGATGATTGGAAGAACACGAAAGAATGGAATGAGCATGAAAAGCAGTTTAGTGAAATTAATGTAGAGATTGCATATCTTCCGAGAACAAAGAATATTTCTTCAAGTAGCTTAAGAAATATTGTAAAAAAATAGTTTTGAATATGTACAGCTTAACTCATCAAAGCCTTTTTGTCCTAATTGGGAAATGCTTATCATTATTTTTTCAATTATTAACACCAATAATTTTAGTCAGAATTTTTAATCAAAATGATTATGGCATATATAGGCAGCTGATAATGTTTGCCCTATTATTAATACCGATATCACGTTTTTCTATGGATAAAAGTTTATATTATTTTTTAAAAGTAGATAATAAGAATAAAGATCAATATATTTCTCAAGCTTATTTCATACCTTTAATAATTAGTATTTTTTTTGGTATTCTTATTTACTTATTTAGTTGGGAATTATTGTCTTTTCCCTATATAGCTAATTATTATAATTTGAGCTTTTCATTTATTCTACTTTTATTTTTTATGATTAACTCCAAACTCTTAGACCATATTTTTATTATTGAAGGGAAAGCACGTCATTCTCTTTATTATTTTAGTTTTGATAATGCAATAAGATTGTTTGTTATGTTAATTTTTGTATTTACGTTTAAAACAATTAATTTTATTATAATAGGATTGGCATTTTTTTATTTTTCTAAAAGTATTTTTTTAACATGTTATCTATTTAAAAACTATAAACTTTCTCTATTTAGTTTTAATTCTAATATTCTATATTCTCAATTTCAATACATCGCTCCATTATATTTAAGCGTGATTGTTGGAAAATTTGGTGCCTACTTAGATAAAATTTTATTAGTTGTATTGCTTGCTAGTTCTGATTTTGCAATTTATTCAATAGGAAATTTTAACTTAGTATTTATTACAATTATATATACTTCTATTGGTGATGTTATACTCCCTAGATTGAGTCAGTTTTCAAAAAACAACAACTTATTAAAAGCTCATAGGCTATGGGTAAAAATGATAAAAGCCAATGCAATGATTACAATCCCAACTGTTTTATTTCTCATATATACTGCTCCTGAATTCATATCTTTATTATTTACAAGTGAATATAGAGATAGTGCTTTAGTATTTCAAATATCCATATTAACATTATTCTTACAAATGCTAGGATACGGATATTTACTTCGTGCTTTTGCTAGAACAAAGAGTGTACTTAAAGCTAATTTAATAAGAACAATAATTGCGGTACCAGTAGGGTATTTTTTAATTAAACAATTTGGGGTATATGGAGCCTCTATGTTATTTTTATTTTCCTTTTCTTTAAATACTATAATTCAACTATATGAAACTAAAAAATTATTAAAAATAAATTTCAAAGCATTTATACCATGGAATTATTTTTTAAAATTATTTTTAATTTCCAGCTTTTGTCTATGTCTCTTATTTATTATAGATATCAACAAAGTCAATTTATTTAACTATATGCTTACTTCTTCAATTATATATTTTCCCATTTTATTCATTATTTTAGTAAAATATAAATTCCTTAAAATAGAAGATATAAAGGAAACAGTTTATAAAGTATTTAAAAAATGACTAATGAATCATCCATAATAAATATATTTGATTTAAGACAAAAATCAATTTTGATGTTAAAAGATATATCAGAGATATTAAATAAATATAATATTGTCTATTGGCTAGATTTTGGTTCTTTGTTAGGTGCAGTCAGAAATTCAAAAGCTATACCTTGGGATGGTGATTTTGACTTAAGTACGTTAGAAAGTGAAAAAATTGTAAATAATGAAAATCTTTTAGCTGATCTAATAGATAAAGGCTATCAGGTTGATATTACATATTCAAACATAAAAATTGTTAAAGCTAACTGGACATTTGGAAGATATACTACTGACATTCATAGATATAGAATTAATGATAAGAATGAAGCTGAATATGAATACGGCATTAAATATAAAAATAAATTAATATCTAAGTTGTTTCAAATATCTAATTCAATATATTCCTCGATAAAAATTGATAAGAATTTTAAGCGAAAGTATCCAACATACGGAGCAATATGTAGAAGTTTAATATTAGCAGGTAATAATCCAGATAATTTAGAGAATAAAAATAATTTCAATATTTCTTTAACCAATTCTAATGATATCTATGATTTTAAAATTTCATCAAAAGAATTTGAATTTAAAATGGATTCGGAGAAACGTGCAGGGATTAAATCAAGAAAAAGATTAGAAACTATTTTAAGTATCACCCCCAATCTTATAAAAATAATTTCATATAAATTTATTGCAAAAGTAATATTACCAATTTTTAAAATCTACCCACAAAAAAGAGTATTTTTCCCTAAATATTTTTTTGATGAATTAGAAGTTGTAGAATTTAATGGTTTATCTTTTTTTTCACCTAGCCCTAAACAGAAATATCTTGAGAGAATATATGGCGTAAATTGGTTTAAGCCCACGGTAACAAAAAATAAGAGTTACTTAGATAAGATTTCATATGAGAAAAAATAAATATATTAATAATGAGTCATTTGCAGTTATCCTAACTTATGGAATTGGAGAAAATGCACTTGGAATTATAAGATCATTAGGTGCAAATAATATACCTATAATAGTTGTTGGAGTTAAAGGACATCTAAATTTAGCATCTAAAAGTAAGTATTGTGATCAGCTTATCGAAATAGATGATGTTAGCTCAGATTCTATGCTACAAGTCTTAGATGATATTGCAGATAGCTCTAATAGGAAAAATATTTTATTTATTGATAATTGCTATATGATAAATATTTTAAATGAATACGAAGATCATCTTAAAACTATTTATTACTTAACTCAAAGTTTTAAAAATTTAACAGATAAAACTAATCAAAATAAAATTGCAACTTTATCTGGGTTATCTGTTCCTTCTACTTGGACAGCAAATACATGGAATGAATTAGAAGATAAAATACCTTCTAATATTTCATTAATAGCTAAACCAAATTTTATTAATGCCGAAAAGCCATTTAAATTAATTTTATCAAGTAATTATTACGATATGAAAAATAAAATTTCCAAACATGTAGATTCACCTCAAAATATACTTTTTCAAGAGTATATTGAAGGGGAGCAAGATGATGTTTGGGTTAGTTTGGGATACAAGTCTATAGATTCTAATTTTTTTATTGGTATGACAGCAGTAAAGCATACCATGTTTCCTACACATGGAGGTGTAATGGCTATTGGGAAAACTATTTTATCTGAAAAGATTCTTGAATTATCAAAAGTTTTTTTATCTAAATTAGATTACGATGGAATTTTTGGATTAGAATTTAAATATTGTAAAAAGAGACGAGAATTTTATTATATTGAAATGAGTCCTAGAACAGAGGGTTTTCATAACATTACTAATTTAGTAGGTATCGATTTACCATTAATAGCTTATAATGATTTGGTGAGAAAGAAAACATTTAATGGTGATATTGTTTATTATGATAAATATTGGCTTAATATTAGGTATTTACTTTTTACTTTAATTCAAAAAAGAACAATAAAAGAAATATTTAGAAGTATAAAAGTATTTTTTAAAATAAGAGCTTTTCAACATTTCTCTTTTACTGATATTAAACCTTTTGTATTCGCTAATAAGTATTTATTTAAGTTAATTATTAAAAAAATGAAGGGATTATTTGAAAGATAAATATCACATATTATTGGGTGGAATAGGGGATGATTCACATTCTGTTGGAATTCAACTATTAAAAGTTGGATTAGATGAGGCTGGATATCAAGTATCTAAGCTAGGTATACAAAATAATATAGAAGATTTTTTTGTCTCTCAGAATGATTTTCAAATAATTTTCATATCAAATAAGAATGGACATAGTACGCTATACCTCCAAGATTATTATAAGTCTATCCATGAACATATAAAAAATAATCCAAAACAAATTTGGTATATTGGAGGTCATTTATCAGTTAATGAGTCAGATCAAACCATAATTAAACGATTCTTAGAAATAGGCTTTACTAAGGTCTTCCCTCGATTTATTTCTATGGATTTAATTATTCAAAATTTGAAAAAAGATATAGCTGAAAAATCAATAAATCCATTTTTCAAGATTAACAAATCTGATGATTTTTTAATAGATAGTAACGTGGATAATATTAGTGATAAAAGATGGAGTATGGAGAAAGTATGTAATTTGCGTTCTTCCGTTCTGGGTTCTTGGAAGACAGGAAATGAAGTAAATTGGGAAATTGTCCCTAGTTTGCATAAAAACAAAAAATTAAATTTAGATTATATACAAAAACATCGTGGTGAATTTCCATTATTACAGCCTAGAACTGGTGTAGCCAATTTAAAAAATCAGATAAATAAACTAGTAAATTTACAGAATGTAGGTAATAATGTTGCAAGTGTGCAATTGGATGCCTCAACTAGAGTAAAAAATTATAAAAAAGCTGAAGAAGGGGTGTATATAAGCAATTCTCAGAAGGAATCAATATTAAATGGATTTCCATTGCCAATATATGGGCAGAAAGGAGTAATGGATATTGTAAGTTCATTAAAAATTCCATTTCAAGTAAGAGGTGGCGCTCCTGATCACAGACTTACATATGAAATTGGTATATCTGGTGGATCCAGTGCAGTAGAAGGAGGTTTCCTTTGCTATTTATTTCCTTATAATAAGGATACATCTCCAAGTGAAAGTTTAGAGTATTGGCAGTATATAGATCGATTAGTTGGAAATTACTATGAAAAAGATAAAATAATTATAAATAGAGAATGGTTTGGTGTATTAACTGCAAATTTGATACCTCCGTCACTTGCAATCTCTGTAAATATTATTCAATCAATATTAAGTGCAAAACAAGGAGTAAAGAGTGTTTCTGTGGGATATGCAGAGCAAGGTAATAGATCCCAAGATATAGCAGCGATTCAATCACTAAGAGAATTAAATATTAAATATTTAAAGCATTATGGTTTTACTGATATTAATCTTACTACAGTATTTCATCAATACATGGCTGCTTTCCCTACAGATACAAACAAGGCAGAACAGTTAATTTTTGAATCAGCTATAACTGCTCAGTTATCAAGAACAGATAGAATGATGATGAAATCACCAGTAGAAGCTATTAAAATTCCATCCACAAAAGAGAATGCTTTAGGAGTTAAAATAAGCAAAAATGGATTTGTTGCATCTAAAGATTTAAACTATGATATGAAGGATGTTCTATTAGAAAAAAAATATATATATATGGAAGTAGAATCTATAATAAATGCAGTCATTAAATTGGGAGATGGTGATTTAGCCAAAGGTAGCATAAAAGCTTTTGCTCTAGGTGTACTAGATATACCATTTTCACCAAGTAAGTACAATAAAGGTGATGTTCTATGTTTGAGAGATATTAATGGCGCAATTAGATATGTTCATTTTGGGGCCCTTCCTTTTAATGACTTAATTAAGAGCTTTCATATTAACAAAATTGATAAAAGAAAAATAATACAAAGAGAAAATAGTCTCTATAAGATGCTAGAAGAAGATCTGCAGCGAATAGCTATGAATGATTTTAAGCAATGGCCACTAGATAATAATTATATCTTATAATAGCTTTATGAAGATAATTTTATTAGTGAATAAAAATAATATTTCAGTAGATGGTGTTTACCGAATAAATAAAATATATGAAAGTTTTAAAAATCATCATGAATTTTATTTAGTTCAATGCAAAAATCATTCTATAACAAAAATTAAAAAAAGTAATCTCCCTATTTTTTTTAAATTAAAAAAAATAGGTACTCTTATTAATAATAAGTTAGTTTATTATTTCAAGAAATCAATAGAATATAAGATAAATAATTTCTTCAAGAATCTTACAATAAATAAAAATATTAAATATATAAATATTAAGACTAATAATATCAATGGCAAGCTAAGTGAATCTGAATTAATTAATATAAAGCCTGATTTAATTATTCATATCTCAAGTAACATATTAAAATCCAATATTTTTAATATACCAAAATATGGAACATTGAATTTACATCATGGAGTTTTACCGTTTATTAGAGGGTTAGATTCAATGTATTGGGGTATTTATTATAATCAGGCCAGATGGGTAGGAGCTACTGTGCATTATATAAATGATGGTATTGATAAGGGAGATATAATTATAAGAAGGTCTTATGACTATAGTAGAGATAACTCATTGATAGATATTATTATTGGAATTGAAAAATTAGGTTCACAATTAATGGTACAAGCCATAGAGAAAATTGTTAACTTTGAGTCAAATGTTGAAAAAAATAATTATGATAGTAATTCTATTTATAGATCAAAAGCAAATATATGGATTCTTTTTTGGGTTTTAATTAAAATAAAGTATAATAAAATAAAATCTAAGTTGAGACTGCTTAAATGAAACAATATTTTACCATTACAATAGATACTGAAGCTGATGATGCTTGGTCAAATTCCAGAAGAATAACTTTTAAAAATTTTGAAGAGATTCCTAGGTTCCAATCTTTATGTGAAAAATATAATATATTCCCAACATATCTTTTGACATATGAATATGCAACTTTTAAACCTGCTGTAAAATATTTAAAAGAAAAATTAGATAATGGTAAATGTGAAATAGGGATGCACCTTCATTCATGGACAACACCGCCATTTAGTAATAATAAAAATAATATAGATGTTGATTGGTTACATGCTTATCAATATGAGCTTCCTGATAGATTGTTTGAAGAAAAAGCAGAGATGCTTTTTAAAAGCATAATTGACTCTTTTGGTAAACCTCCCACTTCTCACCGCGCAGGTAGATGGGGGATTGATGAGAGAACCATTGATTGGCTTGTTGAGAAAGAATTTAAAGTAGATTCATCTGTAGTGCCAGGAGTGAATTATATGAAAAATATAGGTAAAAAATTGTCTGGACCTGATTTTAGATTTTCTCAAAAAAATCCATATGTATGGGAAACAAGTAATAATAAAAAAATTTTAGAAGTTCCAGTGACAGTTCAAAATAATAAATATTTAAATATTTTAAGTTATTTTTCATATCTCCATATACTTGAAAAAATAAAAAATAAGATTAACCCTAATTATATTTTTAGGCCTAATCCTAATGTCGATTTAGTTAAATATGATAGGCTATTAAAAAAGAAATTTAATATATATAATATGATGATTCATTCATCTGAACTTGCTTTAGACTGTAGTCCATTTACTAAAAATAAAAAAGATTACAACTATATTTGGGATATAATTGAATTTGTTTTTAAAAAAATTGATAGTAGTAATTTGAATTCTATTACTCTTTCAGAAACTAAAGATGTATATAGTCAAGCTAATGAATGATAAAATTTTATACATAGACTTTGATTTACCATACTTATTTACAGATAAAATATATCCTGTTGGTGGAACAGCTGTAGAGTGGAGTAATTGGATTAGTGGGATATTGAGTTCAAATGTTGATGTAGAACTTCTATCATTTAAGGGTGCAAATAAAGTGATTAAAGATGAAATTAATTTTAAGATTATAGAATCATACAATCAAAATGCAGGTATACCAAAATTAAGATGGTTGTATTATAGAATTCCGAAACTATTTTTTTCAATTCGAAAGTCAAAAGCTAAATATATAATTCAACAAAATGCATCTCTATTATCTGGTGTGCTTGCTTTTATATGTATGCTTCAAAGAAAAAAGTTTATATATAGAGTTGGGAGTGATATAGATTCAACTTATAAAGTTAAAAATAAATTGAGTGGCTTGTCATATTATTCATATATATACTCATTGCATAAAGCTAATTTATTAATATGTCAAAATGAATTTCAGAAAGAAAATTTATCTAAGAGATTTCCAAATAAAAAAATAATAAAACTATATAACCCATATAATTTCAATAAAATAACTAATAGTTACGATGAAGAGAGAAACAGAAGTGGGATTGCTTGGATTGGAAATTTTAGAGAGGTCAAGGGCTTACCGTATCTTTTTGAAATAGCAAAAGAAAATCCTAATATAGAATTTAATATTGCAGGAACTTTTTCAGATGATACTAATGATATTAAAAATATTGTAAATCAATTAGATAGCTTAAAAAATGTTAACATTAAAGGTTATTTAAATCCTAGTGAAGTCAACAGTTTATTAAGAAATAGTATCTGCCTATTAAATACCTCAAAGTATGAAGGATTATCAAACACATATATTGAAGCCATGTTTGCAGGGACCCCAATAATTACTACCAAAAATGCAGATCCAGATAATATGATTAAAGAAAATAACTTAGGATTTGTAGCAGAAGATTATTCACAGATAACAAATTTAATTTTAAAACTCTCTAGTAATTTTGATTATGATAATTTTTATAAAAAAAGTAATAATTATGCTATCAAAAATTTTAATCATATAGATCAAGGAAAGAAGTTAATTGAGGGTCTGAATGGCATATAAAGGAAAAGACTTTAATAGCAATGATTTAATTTTTTTATTTATTTTATATCAACTTTATTGGTTAACTACTTATTTTGAGTTATCTATAATATATAAATATCTAGTAGTAGCAGTATCTATTTTATATCAATTTTCATCATTCAAAAGAGCCCTATCTATATTGTTACTATCGCTTTTCATTCCTTTTATTAGTAGCTATATAGGGACAGGAGTTTTTAGGTTAGAAAAAATATTTTCATTAATATTTATTGTTCAATACTTAAATAGTATTTCTTATCAAAGAATTAAAATTAAATATCAAAGTATAATTATATTTTGGATTTTATTTTTAAATATAATGCAAACCATATTTTTATATATGTATCCTAATTATTTTCCAGATCCAATTTCATTTAAAAACACACTCGCTCTACTTTACAAGTGTTTTATAATCTATTTATTATTTTTAGCAGTTTTTAAAAAAATAGATAAGAAAGATAGTATGAAATATATCTTACAGCTTTTATTTTTTTATTCATTTTTAATGGGGTGCTCAATTATTCATATGCTTATTGATAATCCTCAGGAAATTTATTATAATCTTAGAACTGGAATAATGTGGAGTAACGAGTATTTCTTGCATAAAAATACCTGGGGATTACACTATGCAATTTTATCAATTATTTTATTTTATTTTATAAATCAAAAAGACCTAATAGTTAGATTTAATAAAAAATATTTGTATGGATTATTATTTTTTTCCATATCAATTTTACTCCTTTCATTATCAAGAAGAGCACTTATTGTTTTTATCTTCTCTATTCCATTTTTATTGAAACAACAATTATCAATAAGATATTTTGGACTAATTTTTATAATAATATTCTCTTTATTCTATATCCAGCCAGATTTTCTAATAGAGCGCTACGATACAATGATTGCTTCAAGAAGTTTCAGTGATTTACAGGGAGCATCCGCAGGGCAGTTAAGTGATAGAGCTATTGATCAAATATATAATTGGATAACTTTAATCCCTGGTCTATTTACTATGGATTGGGAATACAATTACATGGAAGGATTCTATGGTCAACTTTTATTTAGAGTGGGAATAATTGGATTTATTCTTCATATAATATTTTTATTGCTACTTAGATCAATAAAACCAAAATATTTTTCTGATTTATATATTTTATTTATTTATTTTTTTATTTTTGCAGCTGTTGGTTATAGACATGCATTCTTTTGTGATATATATGGACATATCGGTTATGTAAACTATTTAATTAATTTTTTCTTAATATCTAATCTTATTAGATATAAGGATGAAAATTTAATAAATGAGTAAGATAAAAATATTATTTATTATTGACGCCTTAAGTAGGGGGGGGAAAGAGAGGCGACTTGTAGAGTTATTGAAAAGATTAAGCAATGACAAGCTTTTTTCATGTCATCTATTAATATTATCAAATAATATTAAATATCATGAAATATATGATTTAAATATTAGAATTCACATCTTAGAGAGAAAGAAAAAAATTGATTATAGTATTTTTAAATCTTTCTACAAGCTATGTGGTAATTTGAACCCAGATCTTATACATAGTTGTAATTCTCTTGCTTCATTTTATGCTTTACCAACAGTAATTCTAAGAAAAATCATATTTATAAATGCAATGATCTCTACGGCACCTATTAATTTATTTTTAGATAAAAAGGTCTGGTTGAGAGCAAAGTTAACTTTCCCATTTTCAGATATTATTATCTCCAATAGTTATGAGGGTTTAAAATCTTTTAATGTTTCCGAGGATAAGGGGAAATGTATACATAATGGCTTTGATTTTAATAGAGTCAAAAATTTAAACTTATCAAATTATAATTATGATGAGGATAAGGGAAAAATTATTGGAATGGTAGCTACTTTTAGTGATAATAAAGACTATTGTACATTTGTAAAATCTGCAGAAAATATTTTAAGGAATAAATCAAATATTACTTTTATAGCAGTAGGGGATGGTAAGAATTTGAAGAAAATACAAAGCCTTGTATCTAGAAAATATCTATCTAATTTTAAATTTTTAGGTAATCAAAATAATGTTGAAGAAATAATAAATACATTTGATGTAGGGGTATTATTTACAAATAAATCAATTCATGGTGAGGGTATTTCTAATTCAATTATGGAATATATGGCATTAAAAAAACCTGTTATTGCTACTAATACAGGTGGGACTAAAGAAATTGTAATTCATAATAAAACAGGATATTTAGTGGAAGATAAAGATGTTAATGATATTCAGGAAAAAATTGAATTATTATTATCTGATAGAATTAAGGCAGAAGAGTTTGGAACTAATGGGTATGAAAGAATTAAAAACGACTTTAATTTAACTTCTATGGTTAATAGTTATAAGAATGTATATTTGAAGTTAATTAATAAGAAACAACAAACATAAAATACAAATAAAGAATATTTCTATGTTCATTAAAGGAGTATTATCATGAAAGTAATTATCTTAGCTGGTGGATATGGCACAAGACTTGGAAATATAACAGAATCAATTCCCAAGCCAATGGTTATGGTAGGTAACAAACCTATTATTTGGCATATTATGAAAATTTATTCCTATTATGGTTTTAATGATTTTATAATTAGTCTTGGATATAAATCTAATGTTATAAAAGAATATTTTTACAATTATAAAATTTATAATAATGATTTTGAAATAGATCTAGGCAATGATAATATCAGAATTCTAAGTAATCATAGTGAGTTAGAATGGAAAATTAAATTAGTAGATACTGGTGTTGATACCTTAAAAGGAGCAAGGATAAAGAGATTAGAAAAGTATTTGGATGATGTGAATATGGTTACTTATGGAGATGGAATTTCAAATATAAATATCAATGAATTGCACGATTTTCATAAAAGTCATAAAAAAATGCTTACTATATCTGGAGTGCATCCCCCTGCACGGTTTGGAGAGTTTGTAGAAAAAGATAATAGAATAATTTCATTTGAAGAAAAGTCCGATTCCTCACATGGGACGATAAATGGTGGATTTATGGTTTTTAATAAAAGTTTCTTAGAATATTTGAATTGTGATGAAAATTGTGATCTTGAAAAGGGGCCTTTTGAAGAATTGGCAATGAAATCAGAAATTATGCTTTATAAGCATACTGGGAAATGGGCGTGCATGGACCATGAAAGAGATGTCCAATATTTAAATAAATTGTGGAAAGAAGATAAAGCTTTTTGGAAAGTTTGGTAAATAAATATAATGAATAATCTATTCCAAAATGTATACAAAAATAAAGTTGTTCTAGTAACAGGACATACTGGGTTTAAAGGTTCATGGCTATGTTTATGGCTTAGAGAAATGGGGGCAAAAGTAATAGGATATTCCTTAGAGCCTGAAACTACTCCCAATCACTTCAATTTATTAGATATTGATATGGTATCAGTGATTGGAGATATTTTAGATAAAGAGAAATTAATAGATACTATAAAAGAATATAAGCCAGAAATAATTTTTCATTTAGCTGCTCAACCAATTGTAAATAAATCATACATTGATCCGATGGAAACTTTTGAAGTAAATATTATGGGAACAGTTTATATGCTAGAGTGTTGTAGGAAATTTAACTTTATTAAATCATTCGTTAATATAACTAGTGATAAATGCTATGAAAACATAGAACAAGATATTGGATATAAAGAATCAGATAGATTAGGTGGTTTTGATCCATACAGCGCATCCAAAGGATGTAGTGAAATTGTCACAAGTTCATACTTGAGATCATTTTTTAATAATAAAGATAATACTAGCATTGCATCTGCAAGAGCAGGGAATGTTATTGGAGGTGGAGATTGGGCTAATTTTAGATTAATTCCTGATATTATGAAAGATTCATCTAAAAAAAATACTGTTGAAATTAGAAGCCCCAAATCAACACGACCATGGCAGCACGTTTTAGAGCCATTAAGTGGTTACTTGTTGCTAGGCAGTAAACTTCTATTAGATAGAAGAGAATTCATTGGTTCCTGGAATTTTGGGCCGAATGATTCAAGTAATATTTCCGTAGGTAATCTCATTGATAAAATAAAAGAATACTGGGAAAATATATCTTATAAAGTTTCTAAAAACAATGGAGAATTTCATGAAGCAAAACTATTAAGACTAGATTGCAGTAAGGCAAACAATATGCTTAATTGGCACCCAGTTTGGGATATAGATACAACATTAGAGATTACTGTTGAATGGTATAAAAGTTTTTATATAAATAATGAAATAAACTCATTAGCTGATTTAAAAAAATATGTAAATGAGGCAAAAAATAATAAGGCAATATGGACACAGCCTTAAAGAGTATAAAAGATAAAAGAATTTTAATTACAGGTGGAACTGGATTCCTTGCTTCACATCTAGCCATAAAACTGTTATCAAGTAATGCAAAAATTTTTTTATTAGATATAGTCTCTCCTGAGAAACAACCTTTATTAGACAAGTTTTCGGATAAACTCTCTTTTGTTGAATGCAATATATTAGATTTTAAAGAATTAGAAAAAAAAACTAAAGAGATTTCCCCTCAGATAATATATCATTTTGGAGCTACATTAGATAGAACAAGAGATTTTAGCAAAATTGATTCTATCATTGATTTAAATATAAAAGGCACTACAAATTTGCTTAAATCTTTAATTGATATTGATTATTCATCCTTTATTTTATCAAGCACAAGTGATGTTTATGGTGATTTAGAACCTCCCTTTACTGAAGATATGCCACTTAATCCAGCATCTCCATACTCAGTTTCTAAGCTTAGCGCAGAATTGTTTTGTCGTATTTTTTCAAAAATATATAATAAGCCATACTCTATAATTAGACTGTTTAACATTTATGGAGAGGGACAATCTGAAAACATGTTCATCCCACAGCTAATTCAATCATGCATTAAGGTAAAAGATTTTAATATGACTAATGGTGAACAGATACGAGAATTTAACTATGTAGAAGATATTGTAGACGCGTTAATATTATCAACAAGTAATGAAATGAAAAATCAAATAATAAATCTTGGAAATTCTAATCCTATGTCAATTAGGTTTATTGCTGATTCTATTGTCAGAAAATTTAATCATAATATAAAACTTAACTACGGCGCATATAATTACAGAGAAAATGAAATTATGGAAATGTACTCTGATAACAATAAGGCAAAGAAAATTTTAAATTGGTCTCCAAAGAATAGTATTGAACAAGGGTTAACAAAAACTATAAAGTATTTTATTGAAGCTGAAAATGAAAAATAAAATTTTAATTGGCCCTGTTAACGATAGGGATGTTGGAGCAGTTCCATCCTTAAATAGATTTATAATGAAGGGCTTATCCAGTAAATATAATTTTATACCTTTTAGTACAAATAGAAAATATGGTAAATCAAATTTATCTAAATTTAATGTTATTAATATAATTTATTTTTTCAAGGAATACCTTAATTTCCTTTATCTTCTTTTTTTTAAAAGACCTTCAATTGTTCATTATCCAATTACATCCTTTTGGAATTTAGAAAAGAGTTTAGTTTTTTTAAATACTGCTAAATTACTATTTGTTAAAAATGTCTTTGGACACTTACATGGTGGTTCATTTGACAAGTTTTGGGAGAATGCGCACCCAGTTAGAAGAAAAATAGCATTAAGGTTAATTAATAATCTAAACTTAATTATAGTTTCTAGTGAGTATTGGAGAAAATATCTTGAAAAAATAGGGGTAAAAACTTCAATTAAGGTTATTTATAATGTAATTGATCCAAGATTTGAGTCTAGATTTAAAAATATAGATGAAATAAATCGTGAGGGAAAATATTTATTTATTGGTTCATTGGGAAAGCGAAAAGGAGTCTATGATTTAATCGACATATCAAGAAAGAATAAATTAAAAATTAATATTATAGGTGAAGAGGATAAAAAAGGAGATTTGAAGAAAATAAAAGGATTAATAGATAAACATAATTTAGAACAAATAATCAATCTAATTATTTCAGAAAAATTACAAATAAATGAAAAAGTTGAATTTTTCAAAAAATCTAAAGCATTTTTATTCCCATCATATAATGAAAATTTTCCTCTTGTAATTATAGAGGCAGCATGCGCAGGGATACCAATAATCACTACTCCAGTAGGAGCATTACCGGAATTTTTCACACACATGAAAAACATATATTTTGTAGAACCGGGAAATATAAATGAAATAAGTAACGCCATTAAGTATATTCATAATAATCCAGTTGAGAGTTTGAAATTAGGGAAGCTAGCAAGAGAAGTATTTAAAGAGCGATTATCAACTGATATTATAATGAAACAGCTTGATGGAATATACTTAAAATCATTATAAATATGCTGTCTATAATCTCTAAAAAATATCAAAATATTATATATAATAAATCACCTTATTTTATAAAAAATATGATTTTATCATTATACTATTTAAAGACCTATAATCAACGCTATGGTGGTATTTACTCTAAATACTTTGAATTCTTAAAAGAATCGCAGAATTGGAGTACTGAAGAATTAGAAAAATTTCAAAATAAAAGGATTAAAGATTTTTTAGTTTTTTCTTATGAGAATACTAAATATTATAAAGAGATTTTTGATAAAATAAATTTTAATCCACATAAATATTCTTCAAAAAAAGATTTACTTCTAATTCCTTCAATTGATAAAAAAAATATAGCTAAAAGATATGATGATATTTCTCCACTTAATTGGTTGCAAAAAAATAAACATATATATAAATCAACAAGTGGGTCGACAGGTACGCCATTATCTTTTCCTCAATCATATGAAGCTGAACAAAGGTATTACGCTAAATATGATTTTTCATGGGAAGTTTCTATCGGCAGGATATTTAAAGATTTAAAAGTAGCCTTTCTAGGAGGACATAAGATAAAAGATATAAATAATAATAATTCCCCATTTTGGGCATACAACAATTTATCTAAAACCATTTATTTTTCTTCCTATCATATGTCTCCCCAGAATATTTATTATTATGTTAATAAAATTAAAAAATATAAACCTGAAGTATTGGCAGGGTACCCATCGTCAATTTCATTGATTTCAAATTATATATTAAATAATAATATAAAATTAAAGGTTCCTCATATCTTTTTGAGTTCTGAGAATTTAACTGAACAGAATAAAAATAGAATGATTAAGGCCTTTAGAGGGAAAATCTACAACTTTTATGGAAGTACGGAGGATATAGGCCCCACTTATATTTGTAAAAATAATATGATGCATCTTATTCAAACAGATAACATAGTCAATAAGGTTGATGAAGATATTACATTAACTCATTTTGGTAATTATGCTTTTCCTCTAATAAATTATAAAATAGATGATGATTTGCTGATTACTGATAAGTTATGTGGGTGTGGCGTAGAAGGGAAAATTATTGAAAAAATATTTGGTCGAGATGAAGATTATGTATTAAAAAAAAATGGGACAAAAGTTGGGAGATTAGATCATATTTTTAAAGATATTAATAATGTCAAAGAATCTCAAATAGTTCAAAATAAAATAGGAGAAATAAATATTAAAATTGTAAAAGATATTAATTTTTCAGATTTTGATAAAAAGAAAATTATAAGCAATGCAAAGGAAAGGTTAGGACATGATTTTAATTTATACTTTGATATTGTAGGTCAAATTCCAAGAACAAAGAATGGGAAGTTGAAATTTGTAATTTCAAACATAAAAAATGATATTTAACTCATTAGAATTTCTAATTTTCTTACCAATAGTTTTTTTACTTTATTGGTTTGTTTTCAATAAATCATTATCAATTCAAAATTTATTAGTACTTATTAGTTCTTATATATTTTATGGTTGGTGGGATTATAGATTTTTATCACTTATTGTTTTATCTACTGTTGTTGATTATTTCGTTGGTATTAAAATACAAAAAGGTGAAAATAGAAAAATTTATCTTTGGATAAGTATAATTTTCAATCTTGGGATACTATGTATCTTTAAATATTTCAATTTTTTTATTGATAGCTGGATTGATTTTTTGAGTTTATTGGGTTACCAAATTCAAAGCATTTCAACTTTAAATATTATTTTACCGGTTGGGATTTCATTTTACACATTCCAAACTATGTCATATTCTCTAGATATTTATAATAATAAAATTAAACCCACGAAAAATTTTATTGCCTTTGCCTCTTTTGTCGCATTCTTCCCACAATTAGTTGCTGGACCAATCGAAAGGGCGTCTCATCTCTTGCCTCAAATGTTGAATAAAAGGATTGCTAATTTTGAATTATTTAAGAGTGGTTTTCATCAGATAATAGTAGGTTTTTTTAAGAAGGTTGTAGTTGCTGATAATATTGCAATAATTGTTGATAAGTTCTATGATAATCCTTTTCTCTATTCAGAAAATAGTTTATTTACAATTATTATCATCATTTTTTATGGATTTCAAATTTATTGTGATTTTAGCGGCTATTCAGATATTGCAATAGGAATTTCAAAACTATTTGGTTTTAATCTTAATAGAAATTTTAAACGTCCATATTTTTCCTCTTCATTTTCTAATTTTTGGAAGAGATGGCATATTTCTTTATCAAGTTTTCTAAGGGATTATTTATATATAGGATTGGGCGGGAATAGAGGATCCAATCTATCAACAATGAAAAATTTAATGGTTACTATGCTTTTAGGTGGCTTGTGGCATGGTGCAAGTTTAAATTTTGTTTTTTGGGGTTTTTTACATGGTGGATACTTAGCAATTGAAAGAGTTATTAATCCTGCTAAATCAATTTTATATTCTCTTCAAGTATATGTATTAGTTAATTTAGCATGGATTCCATTTAGAGCACAAAGTTATGAAGATGTCTTAATTGTATTCAAATCATTATTCAATTTTTCATTTTCACTAGATTTTCCATTACGATTATTATTAATAGCTAAAGCAATTTTTGTAATATTAATTATTCTATTCTATGACTACTTAATTGAGGGGAAAAAGATTAAAAATTGTTTTACGACTAGTTTAGTATTTTTTATTTTAATTATTCTTCTTGGTAACTATAAATATAATAATTTCATATATTTTCAATTTTAATAATGAAATTTTTTTTAAAATATATTTTATTCTTTTTCATATCAACTATTATTCTAGATAGGTGCATATATTTTATTTTAAATAATTATTTTATAGCAAAGTCAGAATTTAGATATTCAAGATACTTCATTGAGAATCCAGATGTTATTATATTAGGGAACTCTAGAGGGGTTCACTCTATTAATGAAGATTTTTGGGATAAAATTTATAATAATGATTTAATTAATTTATCCTTTAATGGTATGAGTGCAAGTGCTCTTAATTCAATAATAAATGATTTATCAAATTTGGAGAATGCTATTGTTGGCATAGAAATCAGTAGTTTTATGACATGGACTGTTAATGATAGTACTGAAAAAGTTCACAAGGGGCCATACAATATAAATGCGGATTTTAGAACCTATAGAAAATATTTTCCATCAATCAATAAATTTTTCAATAAAAAAGATAATGTTTTTAATTCAATATATTATTGTTTGGACTTTAATAATAATCTCCTTCCGTATGTATTTAAATATTTATTTAAAGATGATAGGGCGTGGTCGATGGATAGGGTAGTTGGGAAAAATGAAATTGAGAATTTAGATAATATTGAATTTATAAAATTATATTTTCATGAGGATCTTTTTTCTGAATTATTGAATATAATTGATAAAAAAGGAATATCAAGGGTCTTTTTCTATGAATCTCCATGGTTGAAAGAATATGTGGATAAGATGTATAATTACGATGAAATTCATGAAAAGATAAATTCCTATAATATACTATATTACAACTTACATACTGATTTCCCATCTGACCATAGCTATTATGCTGATTATTTACATACAAATACAAAATCTCAAAAAATAATTTCAAAAATAATTTATAATATTATTAATTCTGAGAACAATTATAGTGAATAAGAATAAGTATAAATGGTATTTTAATCGATTAAGGTCGATGTCTTTTAAAGAATATTTTTATAGATTAAATCAAAAGAAAAATAATTTATATAATAAAGCTTTTTTATCAAGATATCCTAAAAACATCAAATATACTTTAAATCATATTCATACAAGTCATTTTGAGGTTAATGGTAGTCATAAAGAAACTATAAATATTTTTGGCGAAGAGATTGATTTGTTTTCAGATATTAATTGGCATGAAGATGTAATTAATAAAAAGGTTTTTCCTAAAATATTTTGTAAAGATATTAATATAAGAACTGATGAGTTAGGTAATGCAAAATTTGTTTGGGAACTTAACAGATTACAGTTTTTGCCCTCATTATTATTTAAATACTTATCAACTAGAAACAATAAATATTTTGAGCAATTTATGGATATTATTATCTCTTGGAAAAAAGATAATCCATATCTAATTGGTGTTAATTGGCATAGTAATATTGAAATTAATTTAAGATTAATTACTTGGTATTGGTGTTGGAATATACTAGAAATAGATAAAGAGCTGAAATCTAACTCTAAATTTAAGAAATTTATAGATGAAACATGGATTCCACTAATATATATGCATTGTAAATATTCGTATGAAAATCCATCAAAATTCTCATCTGCAAATAACCATCTAATATCAGAATATGCAGGATTGTTTGTTGCAACTTCACTTTTTAATTTTAAAGAGACTCCGAAATGGAATCTATATGCAAAAAAAGGATTAGAGTTAGAGATTGATAATCAACATTCTATAAATGGCATAAATCAAGAAGAAGCATCAAAATATATTTCTTTTGTTACAGATTTCTTACTTCTCTCATGGCTAGTAGGAGAAAATACTAATAATAAATTTTCTGAAAATTATAAACTAAAACTTAAAGCAATATTTAACTATATATATAATTTTACTGATAAGAATTGTAATGACCCCAGTTATGGGGATCAAGATGATGGGTTCTGTTATTTGTTAGAAAATAATAATGATTTAAATAATTTTAAATCATTATTAGTCTCAGCGGCCATTATTTTTAATAAGCCTAAATTTAAATGCAAAGCTGGCTCTATTGATTTTAAAAATTTGATTCTATTTGGGGAAAGAGGTAAAAAAATATATGAAGAACTGGAGCTTGTTCCTCTAGATTTCAAATCAAAATTTTACAAGAAAGAAGGGCACTTTGTCTTAAAGACTATGTCTAATAATAAAGAAATTTATACTCATTTTAATGCATCGAAATTAGGCTTTTTATCAATAGCTGCACATGGCCATTCTGATGCGCTTTCTTTTACCCTCAATATTAATGGCAAACCTATCATTGTAGATTCAGGTACATATACATATCATTCAGAGCCTAATTGGCGTAAATATTTTATGGGGACGCTATCTCATAATACTTTAAGGGTAGATAGAGATAATCAAGCATGCATATCTGGGCCAACGATGTGGTCGAAACATTATAAAACAAAAGTTTTAGAATCATTTAGCTCTAATAAATTAGATTTTATAGTAGCAACCCATGATGGGTATAAAACTAAGGGCGTCAATCATTCTAGGAAATTTTCTTTTGACAAGCAAAAATTAGAAATTATAGTGAATGATAAAATTATTATTACTGATGATAAAAAACATTTTCTTGAGCTCCCATTTCATTTCCATCCAAAAATCAAACTAGAAAAAGGGAAAAATAATTTTATAGCTAAATTAGAGGATGAAGTTGAATTAGAATTTGAATTAGATAAATTTTTAGAAAATAGACTTATTATGGGTAGCTCTGAACCAATATTAGGCTGGTATTCTGAGAGATTCAACCGAAAAGTTAAATGTCCAGTAATTTATTGTAGTAAAATAACATCTGATTCTATTAATATTCAAACGAAGATAAAAATTAATATCATTTAAATCGAGGGTAATGATGAAAATTTCAGTTTTTGGGTTAGGTTATGTTGGTTGCGTTAGCGTAGGATGTCTTGCAAATAGCGGACATCAAGTTGTAGGTGTTGATTTAAATGAAGATAAGGTTTCTCAGATTAATTCTGGGGCTGCGACTATTATTGAAAAAGATATTGATAGAATAATTAAATCTCAAAGAGAACTAAAGAGAATTAAAGCAACTACAAATGCTATTCAAGCAGTTGAGAATACTAATGTATCTATAATTTGTGTTGGTACACCAAGTTCAAAAAATGGCCATTTAGATTTTTCTGCTCTCTATTCGGTAGCAAAAGATATAGCACAAGGCTTAAAGAATAAAAATAGTTTTCACACAATTGCAATCAGAAGTACAATTATGCCAGGATTATGTAATGAAATTTCTAATATTATTTCTGATGAATCTGGTAAGAAGCCTGAGGAGGATTTTTACGTTCTGAGTAATCCGGAATTTTTAAGAGAAGGAAGTGCGGTAGAAGATTATAATAATCCTCCATTTATCTTGATTGGGTCTGAGAATGAAAGAGCGTCAAAAATAATGGCTGATATTTATAAAGATATTAATGCAGATATAATTATAGAAAGAGTAAATATTGCTGAATTACTAAAATATGTTAACAATAGTTTTCATGCACTTAAAGTGAGCTTTGCAAATGAGATTGGAAATATTTGTAAAAGTTTAGGAGTTAATAGTCATAGACTTATGAATGTATTTACTAAGGATAAGGATTTAAATATCTCTCCATATTATTTAAAGCCAGGCTTTGCTTATGGTGGTTCTTGCTTACCTAAAGATTTAAAAGCATTAAATACAATTGCTTACGATCATTACTTAAAAACACCTCTACTGAACTCTATTAATGAATCTAATAAAATTCAAATTAATAGAGCATTTGATCTTATAAGAGAAATAGATGTGAAAAATATTGGGTTTTTAGGAATTAGTTTTAAAGCAGGTACTGATGATTTAAGAAATAGTCCTAACGTTATTTTATTAGAACTTCTAATGGGTAAGGGGTATAATGTTAGAACATATGACCAAAACGTAAACTCTGCAATATTAATGGGTACAAACAAAGAATATATTGAATCACATATACCACACATAAAAACTATCTTAGATGATAATATTGAGAGAGTTATAAAAGAATCTGAATTAATTATAATAGGTAATAATGATAAATCATATATCCCATTTTTAGAAACATACGATAAGACTATTATTGATTTGGTGCATATAAATGGTGACTTTTTAAAGAAAGAAAATTATATTGGAATTAACTGGTAAAAAAATTGTAATAATTGTTGAGAACTTACCATTGCCTTTTGATAGAAGGGTTTGGCAAGAATCTAATACTTTAAAAGAAGCAGGGGCAGAAGTATTTATAATTTGTCCAAAAGGGAAAGGTTATGATATAGACTATGAAGTAATAGATGGTATTCATATTTATAGATATAGGTTGCCTTTAGAAGCTAAAGGAGCATTAGGATATTTTCTTGAATATAGTTACTCTTTGTTTTATCAAAGGAAATTATTAAATAAAATTTGGAATGAACATGGTAAATTTGATGTGATTCAAGCATGTAATCCACCTGATTTAATATATTTAAATGTAAAAAAATATATTAAAAAAGGGGTTAAATTTATATTTGATCATCATGATATAAATCCAGAGCTCTACATAGCTAAGTTTAATAGAAAAGATATTTTTTATAAACTATTACAATACTTTGAACGTCAAACTTTTCGTTATGCAAATTTATCTATTGCTACAAATGAATCATATAAAGAAATTGCAATAAAGAGAGGTTTGATGGAACCTAGTAAGGTTTTTGTGGTTAGGAGTGGCCCAGATTTAAGTAGGTTGAAAATTCAAGAATCTAAATTAGAAATTAAAAAAAATAAATTAATAACTATAGGATATATAGGAGTTATTGGGCAACAGGAAGGTATAGATCATTTATTGGAAATTTTAAAAATTTTATTAGATAAATATAATTTCAATAATTTCCATTGCTATATAATTGGAGATGGACCTGTTAGAGATAATATGATTAAAATGTCATATGAAATGAAGCTAGAAGATTTTGTATCATTTCCTGGTAGAATTCCTGATTCTGAAATGTTAGATATATTGAATTCTTGTGACATTTGTGTGAATCCTGATATTTACAATGAAATGAATGATAAGTCAACAATGAATAAGATTATGGAATATATGGCATTGGGGAAACCTATAGTGCAATACAATCTAACTGAAGGTAGAATTTCTGCTGGAGAAGCATCTTTATATGCTAAAAAAAATAATAGGGATGACTTTGCAGACAAGATTATGGAATTAGTTAACAATGAAGAAAAAAGATTATTAATGTCTAAGTATGGTAAGGATAGAGTTTATAATGATTTGCACTGGGGAATAGAAAAATATAAATACCTAGATGTATACAAAAAAATATTAGCCTTATAATTTATGAATTTATCTTTGTATAAATTTATTTTGAAGCCTTTTTTCCATATCTGGGATTTAGTATGTATTTTTTTAGCTTTTTTTGTATCTTGTTTAATTAGATTTAATTTTGAAAACTTTATTTTGCAAAAGAATTTCCCTGATCCATATTGGAATATATTGATTTTTGGACTTATAGTTTGGTTTTTTATAGCAGTAATATTAAACATGCAACATGTCCCTCATAGAAAAAGTAACGAGCAGATTTGGAAATATTTTTATTATCCACAGCTATTATTTTGTTTCTTTATTTTTTTATTTGTTGTTCTAATGAATTTTGATTCTATATCTAGATTGTTTATCCTATATTTTATTTTTATTCAATTTTTTTTACTATTGTTTGCAAGAATCATTAGAATAGCTTTTGTTCGAAAACTTAGAACTACTGGATATAATTCAATTCAAATGCTTATCGCAGCAGATAAACATTATATAGAGTATTTTGGTAAATGGATTTATAAAAATCCATGGAGTGGAATCAACATTCATGATATTAATATTTCAGATAATAGTCCAACTAATATTAGAAAATTTTATTTAGACGCAATTAAAAATCTTAAAGTTGGTGATTATTTAGTTTTAGATCTTGATTTTGTAAAAAATAATAATTTCAAAGAAATAACTATTTTTGCGGATAATAAAGGTGTGCAAATTTTTGAATTAATCAATGATGAAATTGCATTTCCATCATCACGCACCAAATTAAGTCTTATTAGTTTTGGTTCATTGAAATTGCTGCATAGAAGACTTCAACCATTGAAACAACCAGTAAATCAAATCAACAAAAGGTTATTTGATTTTGTATTTTCTTCATTATTTTTAATAATATTTTTTTGGTGGATAGCTATTTTGATTGGATTAGCTATAAAACTAAGTAGTAAAGGGCCAATATTTTTCAGACAAGAAAGAACCGGTCGCGATGGAAGTATTTTTAATTGTATTAAATTTAGGACTATGCATGTAAATAAATTAAGTCTTTCTAAAAATAATAAGATTACTAAAGTAAATGATCCTAGAATTTATTCATTAGGTCAATTTTTAAGAAAATATAATTTAGATGAGTTGCCTCAATTTATAAATGTATTCTTTGGTGATATGAGTATTGTTGGCCCACGTCCTCATATGTTGAAAGAGGATGAAGATTTGGCAGTAAATTTAAATAGCTATAGAATCCGTCATTGGGTTAGGCCGGGTATAACTGGCTTAGCTGCAGTAAAAGGATTTAGGGGTGGAACTGAGGATATGAAGCTAATGCAAAATAGAATTAATTATGATATAGAATATATAGAGACTTGGAGCCTGGTAAGTGATATTAGAATTTGTTTGCTAACTGCTTATCAGATGCTTACAGGGAATACTAAGGCACATTAATTTATAAAGGAAAATTATGAAAATTGGGATAATAGGTCAAGGTTATGTGGGAACTGCAGTTAAAACAATATTTGAAAAATATTATGAAATCAGTACTTTTGATTTAAATGGTGATTGTAGCTGTAATAGTCTATTAGAGCTAGTTGAGCTTTCAGAAATTATTTTTGTATGCGTGCCGACCCCTATGAATTTAGATGGCTCTTGTAATTTTGATATTGTTGAAAGTGTAGTTAAAGATGTAGATGAAATGGTTGACAATGATAAAAGTAGAAAAATATTAGCAATTAAATCAACAATCCCACCTGGAACCACATCTGAATTAGATGAAAAATATAAAAATATAAATATTATTTTTAATCCAGAGTTTTTAACAGAGGCAAATTTTATTAATGATTTTAAAAATCAAAATAGAATTATCATTGGTGGTCATAAATCATCTACTTCTATATTGAAACAAATATATTCATTAGTTTTTCCTAGTATCCCCATTATTATTACAGATTCTACAACAGCAGAAATGATTAAATATCTTACAAATACATTTCTAGCGACAAAAGTTTCATTTGCCAATGAAATGAAAATAATATGTGATAATCTAAACGTAAATTATGATGAAGTGATTGAATACTCAATGTATGATGAAAGAATTGGAGAATCTCATTGGGCTGTTCCAGGTCCAGATGGGAAATTAGGATTTGGAGGTAGCTGTTTCCCTAAAGATATTAATGCTTTAGCACATATATGCAAGAAGCTAGATATCCCGGCTAACGTATTATTTTCTGCTATTAAAACAAATTTATCAGTACGGCCTGAAAAGGATTGGGAGAAATTAAAAGGTAGAGCTGTTATAGATAGTGATGATTAATCTAATAGTTTAGGTTGTTATTTTTTTTCATTTAAGTTAAATATTAAGGATATGAAATGAAAATTCTTGTAATTGGTGGTGCAGGCTATATTGGCACCCATATAGTTGATTTATTATGCGATGAGGGTATTAAAGTAGTTGTATTTGATAACTTGAGTTCGGGGTATCAGGAAAATCTTAATAAAAAAGCTGAATTTGTTAAAGGTGATATTCTTAATAATAAAGATTTAGACCTTTTATTTTGCCTTCATAAATTTGATGGTTTGATTCATATGGCAGCTTTAAAAGCAGCCAATGAGTCTAAATCTAAGTCACAATATTATACGGAGCATAATATTATAGGTTCACTTAATGTGATTTCTGCTGCAATAAAGCACAATGTGAATAAAATTGTTTTTTCATCAACTGCAGCCGTATATGGAAATCCTATAAGTAACCTAGTTGATGAGAGTCACCCCACAGAACCAATAAATCATTATGGATTTACAAAGCTATATGTAGAAAATTATTTATCATGGATTCAAAAAATATCTAACTTGAAATATGTCGCATTAAGATATTTTAATGCAGCTGGTTACTCTGAGAAGAAAAATTTAATAAAAATTAAAGAAAAAAAACCACAGAATTTATTGCCAATTGTTATGGAAGTAGCTAGTGGAGAAAGAGAAATTTTAGAAATTTATGGAAATGATTACAATACGACTGATGGTACTTGTGTAAGAGATTATATTAATGTTCTTGATTTAGCAAATGCTCATATAAAAGCTTTAAAATATTTAGAATTTAATGGGAGTTGTAGTATTAATTTATCCACAGGTATAGGTCATTCAGTCTTAGATGTGGTTAAAGTTGCCAAAACTATTACAAAAAGAAATATCCCTTATAAGTTTTCAGATAGAAGATCTGGTGATCCAGCCATATTAATTTCTAGTTTTAGTCAAGCTAAAGAGAAATTAAAATGGGAACCTAAAAATTCGAATATAGAAAAAATAATTGAAACTATGTGGAGATATTATAAATGAAAAATCTAATTATAATAATTTTTGTTTTTTATACTTTAATCTTCCCTCAGTCTATTGATGATAGTTTTTATTTGATTAAATATTCTGAATTTAATAATATCAATGATTACCATTTGAATTTTGGGTATTTTGACTCAGATTTAATTCAAAATAATATTGAATTCAAATTAAGTATATATAATTCTATTGTTAATTATAATCAACAATTTAAAGATAATAATTTTTTAGTCTTTTATAATTTAGCTAATAGTATAAATGATAAAATTAATTTTGAATTATCTACATATATAGAGAATTCAAAAGTTCAGCCAGTTCTTAATTATTCAGAATACTATAATGACGAATTCAACAAATTTAGTGGAGATATTAATAAGGCTTATCTTGATTATGAATATGATAATATTGCACTTAAAATAGGTCGTGATTATTTCCTCCCTGGAAAATACTTATATGATAGATTGCTATTTTCATCCAATGGGCACCCATATGATCAGCTTGTTTTTACATTTATAAAAAACAAAGTATCTATTAGCTCATTTTATTTGCAATTAAATAGTTTTGAAGAAGCTAATGTTATTTACAATAGGCACTTGAATGGGCATAGAATTAATATAAATTTAAATAACGGTTACTTAGCATTAAATGAAATATGTATATATGGTGGGGAAAATCAAAATATTCATTTTCCACTTTTAAATCCATTTAACAATATATATATATATCAGATGAATAATAAGTTTAATTTAAATTCTATTTTATCATTAGAATATTTTTTTGAAAATGATAAGCATTCATTTTTCATGGAATTTGTATTAGATGATTTTCAAATTGATAAAAAAGAGCCAGCTGACCTTGAACCTACTGAATTCGCTTTTTTGATTGATTTTAGTAAAAGTATTGGTAGTTCTTTAAAATATAATTTTAATTATACTATTATATCAAATAGGACATTCAACGCACCAAATAATAATTATGAAAAGATGATTTATAAAAATTTTCCTATTGGACACAATCTTGGAAATAATTTTTGGAAAATTGAAAATGGGTTATTGTTATCTAATCCAAAATCTATTTTTTATTTAAGATATATATATATAAAAAAAGGTGATGAGGCTTTATTTTCAGATTTTAACATGGATTATTTAGACTATGATATTTCCGAAGGGTATAAGGAAAAGTTTCCATTTGGTAATATATCTGCAATGTCAGGTTTAGTTATAGATTATCATTTTTTAAAAAATAAAAAATTTAATTTCAATAGTAGTATTTCATATTGGTTTCAGTCATATCTAGAAAATTCTGGATTTAACTTTTCTGTCTCTGCTAAATATTTATTTGAATTATAAAAAATCAATATATAAAAAAAACCACTAGATTTATGTATCTAGTGGTTTTTTTTAATTATTTGAATAATTAACTAGATTTAAAACAATACAGGGTACGAAACAGATAGTCCCATATTCATCAAATCGCTTGTCCCATTCTCTAAAGGAGAGCTAGTAAGCTCAACTATTTCAAGGAATAATGACACATCAACACCGTTTAACGCAGGTTGGTTTAAATTTTCTAACAATCCTTCTATTGGTAGCTGATAAGTTAATCCACCTGAGAATGAAGGGACTGTTAACTCATATGCAGATGCTGATCCCATTCCTACCCCTAAATGAACATTAAAAATAAGTAGCTTTGTTGACATTTTTGCAGAGACATTTATTAGTCCATAGTCATCTGTTGCACTACTGCCTGAATTCTCTTTTAGTGGAAGTGTTAACATATCTATACCACCAGAAATTTTAAATTCTCTTTTTCCTAATGAAAAGCCAAATGGAGTACCAATATTAACTTTAATGCTTGTTCCGGACTCGAAGCTATGCTGTAAATTTGAACCAAATGGCATTGACATTCCTACATGGCCAGTAACTATGAACTCTTCTTTAAATTTAATTGGCTGAGTAATATTTTCTTCGCTTGTTTCACTTATCTCTGGCATTGCTTCTTCATCAGCAGGAGCTTCTTCGTCAGCAGGAGCTTCTTCATCAG
>CETH01039964.1_pt1 | contig 36998 bp, 24 predicted proteins | sample 361461 | NCBI WGS metagenome assembly CETH01 (sample SAMEA2622695, study PRJEB7988) | marine metagenome | isolation source: saline water (ENVO:00002010), including
CACATCTTCTTTATTTGTATTCTTCAGAGTGAAGTCAGGCGCCTTATCATTTAAATTAGGAATTAAATATGAATTATAATTTTTTTTTATTTTTCCTATTATACTGTGTCAGAGGTATGCTTTTAAAATTAATCCTTTTTATAATTATTGGTGATTTCTGTTTTGCTCAGTTTGTAACAACTGATTGGAAAATACATGATATAGGAAATATAGAGCAGGTGCAGACCAATCTTTGGGGGCAAGGGTATTGTCACGTGATGTCAATTGGTCCAAGAAACAAACCAATGACCATCTATCCCAAAGGATCTAGAAACCAATATACTAGGTGGGATGAGAACAATGGTGTTGAGCCGATAATAGGTGCTAGGATAAATTCACCAAATTCTCCTCCACGTGTATCATCTGGCGGTCATGAAAATGGATACGATTTTTATGCTACATCTGAACCTTGGGATACAATATGGGTCGTTAATAGGAATGAAATTATCGATATTCCTTATTGGTTGAACTATAAAGGTTTATCAGACCAAGATTTTGTTTTCAGAGTTGCAGATGATAGGAGGGATGATAATGGTGAACTAATATGGTATGAATCAGGGTGGACCCAACCGCATGTAACTCCATTGGGTGTGGAAGTTATTCAGACAAGTCATTCATGGGCTAATCCACCTTTTGATGAGTTTATACTCTACCAAGCATATATCATTCCCAAAATCAATAATCTTTATGATGTATATACTGGGTTTTGGTGGGGTGGCCAAATAGGTAATCTAGATGCTTTTGGATTTGGTAATGTTCCTTTTGAAGATGATTGTACACTTTATGACTCAGAAAGATATTTTTCTATTGCATATGATTCTGATTTAATACCTGAAGATAGTGTCCCTGGGCCTATTGGATTTAAAATGTTTTCTCCTGAGATAATAAATTCAGAAGGAACAAAAGTAATAAACCGTGATTCCTTAAATTGGACCTGGGATAATTTAATCGATGTACCTGATATGACAGATCAGGAAAAATATCAAGCAATGGCTTCTCATATAATTATGCAAGATGGGTGCACCCCAGTTAGAGTTGGACCAATATTTTATTGGTTTTTTGGACCCCTAGATAGTCTAACCATTGGTGATACTTTAAAAATGACATGGGGGGAAGTACTTGGAGAAGGATTTGATGGACTTTATCAAAATCTTGATGTAATAGAGTGGCTTTATGAAAATGATTTTGCAACACCAGGGCCGCCACCGTCACCCGAACTTAGTTATGAAGTCAATAATCATTCAGTAACATTGAATTGGTCAATTGATAATAGTAGTATTAACCCTGAAGTATGGCAAGACTCTATAAGGTTAGACCATGGTATAGAGGTCCAGCCATTTGAAGGATATCGAGTATATAAAAGTAGTAACCGCCAAGGTCCATGGACACTGCTAGCAGAGTATGATATTGCTAATAATGGTCAGTTCAATGATTTTGGAATAGAATACAATTTTACTGATAATGGTTTATTAAATAACATTGAATATTATTATTCAGTAACATCTTTTTCAAAACCTGATATCGTATCGCAGTATCCGTCCACTGAATCGTCTATTGATATGAATGCTATCGAAGTTATAGCTGGGACTGGTTCCCCAGATGAAATTGGCTTAGTTGCAGTAGTACCTAATCCGTACAGGGGAGATGAATATTATAATGAATATAATCCTCCTTGGGAGCGTTCTAGTTTTGCAGGAACATGGATGGAACAAGATAGAAGATTACAGTTTATAAATTTACCATCTCCCAGTACAATTAAGGTTTATACATTGTCAGGAGATGAAGTATATACTCTTGACCATAATAATTCCAATAAGGGATATGCTGATTGGAATATGACAAGTAACGTAGGCCAGACCATAGCCAGTGGTATTTATCTTTTTACGGTTCAAGATGAATCTAAAAATATTCAAACTGGCAAGTTTGTAGTAATTAAGTAATCTCTCTTGACGCATTCCCTTTCATCCATTTTCCATTATTATAAAATAGTATCTTTACTTTTTTGTTATAATATAGTTATAGGTGGAACTTATCCTCCGGGCGTCCTTGGTTTAAACCTTGATGGAAAGTTACATAAATACGGTTCTGGTGATGGTTTTTCAAATATGGGAACCACAATGATACCACAGGATTTTACCATAGAATTCTATGGATATGAATCAGGCGCCATCCCAGGTAATGCTTGTTGCGCTGAGGATGGTTACATTTTTAGTGGATTAAAGAGATTGTCTCTTTACGTAGGAGCAGTCCATGAAGGAAGGAAAGTTTTTTCGAGAGGCGATTCTTGGCCGGATGGATCCTGCTGTAGTTATTGGGGTTACGAGTGGTATCCAACATCTGAACCTTGGGATACAATATGGGTCGTTGAAAAAAATGATACGGTTGATATACCATATTGGCCTGGCTATGTTGGGATTTCTGATGAAGACTTTGTTACCAGATATAGTGATTACAATATTGATTTGGATGATCAACGTGAACCATTATTTCTGGATGTAATTGAAACAAGTCATGTTTGGAGTATGGATGGTTATAACCCTTGGATAATAGTGCAATACTATATAATACCAACAGTAATTTCTATTGAAGATGGATATTTTGGAACATATCATTTAGGTTGTGATGGAGGGACAGGTGGTCAGATTGGAGCAGATGATGTAGTTTCTTTTGATCCAGAAAAATATATAGCAATCCATGAAGACCAACCAGGGAATGATGATATAACTTTAGAAGGTTTTCGTATTCATACACCAAAGATACGGAAAATATATCCACCAACTGGGTTTGATTCAGATGAATTAGACTGGGTATTTGATAATGAGCAGTCTTTATTACAAGATGACGTCATTATGTATGACCATGTTTCAAGAAATTTCACTGCTCAACCGAATATAGATCCTAGAGGTATTTGCAGCACATGGATGGGTTTTGGCCCTATTAATCTTGACGTTGGTGATACTTTACATTTCATGATGGCAGCTATTGTTGGTAGAGATTATGAAGAAGTAATGATAAATCTTGAAAATTTAGATATTTTTATTCAAGGTGGGTACCAAGTTCCTGGGCCACCACCTCCACCAGAATTAAAAACAACTGTAGGTAATAATACCGTTACACTTAATTGGGCACCCAGTTCAGATGAAGAAAATCCAGAAAATTATTTTGATCCTGCAAGAATGGATAAAGATATAGAGCCACAACCTTTTGAAGGATACAGAGTATATAAAAGCAATTATAGTAATAATGGGCCATGGACTTTATTGGCAGAGTACGATATTCCAGGAAATGGGTTAGAAGGGGATGTCGGCTTAGAATATCAGTATGATGACGTTGGTCTGTTAAATAACTTAGAATATTACTATTCAGTTACTTCATTTACAAAACCAGATGCTGTAAGTGGATTTCCATCAATTGAATCGTTTGTAGATATTTCAAGCGTGGAGGTCATTCCTGGTACTGGTTCTCCCAATTCTGTTGGAAATGTAGCTGTAGTTCCAAATCCATACAGGGGGGATTTATATTATCATCATTATAATCCTCCATGGGAAAAAGGTAGCTATCAAGATCCAAGCAGTTCAAGTGGGTTAGGTATATGGATGGAACAGGATCGCAGGGTGCAATTCATTAATATTCCAAGCCCTAGTACCATAAAAATATATACTTTAGCTGGCGATATTATACGGGAATTAAGTCATGATAACCCCAATAAGGGTTTTATTGATTGGAATTTAACCAGTAAATCAGGACAGACAATAGCAAGCGGATTATACATGTTTTCCATCCAAGATAACTTGGGATCTACTCAGGTTGGTAAATTTGTAATAATTAAATAGCCAAAAGTATCAAAAAAGAACTATTGTTCTTCATTTAAAGAATGTTTTTTCATATCATTTTTTAATCTAGGGTAGTTACTGCTATAGATTTATCGAGTTCATCCATTGTCTCAATAATTTTTTCGATTTAATTATCAAAACTTTAATTAGAATGAATGATATCAAGGTTTTTTAAGTAGGCCATCCGTTCTTTAGATATTTTATTAATCAATTTGCCCCAATACTTTTTTGGGGTTTTTTCATTACCATTATATCTAAAACCATTCATATCTAAACTAATATTTCTGGATTCAGGCATATCCCATCCGAGACTTCTTCTATCTTCAACCATCTTTTTCACAATCTCATATCCAGCATCTTCGAACTTGCCATCATAGCCGATTTTATCTATGAACTCAATATTTTTATAATCTCGTTCAAATATAGATCGATTAACATAATGTATATAAAATATTCGACGTAAATCAGAAGTAGGATTACCTCTAGATCCATGTGGAATAGATAATGGATGGAAGCTCACATCACCTGGTTCCGCTTCAATGGGAACTGCACCACTTTTGTTAAATAAGATTTCTTCACTTAAACTCTCATATCTAACACTACCTGAAAGATGGTGTCCTTTTATTGCGTATACACAACCGTTTTGAATTGTGGATTTATCTAAATAGATATCAGCATCAATATTAGGAATTTCAGATGTAGTATCTGTTACCCAAGGAGGACTGTATGGTGGGTCTTGGTGCCATTCTACAGGAACATTTCCATAAGGAAGTTTGCAAACGAAGGCATCTGACATTGGCATGAAACTATGACCTGTAAGTCGCCCCATGGCTTCTAGAAGCCTTGGGTTTGCTGTTACTGCACGCCATATTTTATTTCTTTCCCACATTTTTTCACTTCGGCAGTATACTTCATTATCTGAATTATCTTTATTCCAATAGTTGAAATATTCTGGATCAAGATTATGTACTTTTCGATAGGCATGGTTTTTACCTTTACGTTCCACGGCTTCTTCTACAGTCCTATCTGCTTGATCTTGCAGTGCTTTTAGCTCCGAATCATGAAAAATACCTGTAATAATGATAATCCCGTCCTCGTGGTATTGATAGATATCATCCATTGAGAGTTCATCTATATGTTTTTTTAAAACTTTAGTCATTTTTTCCTTAATATTCTGAAAGATTTGAATTGCTTCAAGGATTACTTAGTTGAAATTCAAAGCAATTGTTGCAATTTATTATGAAATTATTTTGTCGAGTTAAACCAAATTCTCATCTCACCAACTTTCCTATTTGCCCAAAGAAAATATGGAATCATTTTGATCTTTTTCTTTTCAGTTTTTAATATATTATTTTTCGAATATAATTTATTATTCCAATTTTTAAGACTATATACATGACCATTACCTTTTATTGCTACAAATTTATAAGATTTTAGTGTTGATTTTGCGGGCTTTAAAACGTTTGTATTGATTGAAATATTATGCAAATCTTTGCCAATATCCGTTTCTTCCATACAATAGATTATTGGTCCTCTTTGAATAGCTAATTTCCCATTATTTTGCCGTACTTTAGGGTGAGTAGAAATTAGATTTACATCCATTCCTAGGTCCACTTCAACTGTGCAACTTTTTAAAGGAGGTACCGCTATTTTAACATAACCCTTTTGGGTTTTTGTTTTGATAGAATTTTTATTCAGTTTAATTGTCAAACCATTTGACCAATAGGGCTGACGTAATCTTAGGTTAAAAGATTTTTGATCTATATTGTTGATTATTAATTTTGTTTTACCAACCCATGGATGATCAGTTTTTTGAGACAATGTAATTTCAGCATTACTCAGTTTGATGGTTCCTTTTGATTGAATGAATAGGTGTACCCATATGTCTTTGTTACTTACCGAATAAATATAACCAGGAATACTTGGCAAGAATCTTACAATATTTGTTGGACAGCACGCACATTCAAACCATGGTTGCCGTTCAATATCATGTCCGTGTGGGTTTGTTTTAATCTCTTGTGGAAGGACAGACAATCTGTTAGAATAGAAGAATTTATTTCCTTCAAGGTTAACTCCGCTAAGAATACCATTATAAATAGCTCTTTCTAAGACATCCATATAATCTGATTTTGGATCTAGGTGGAACATCCGATGTGCCCACTGTGCTAAGGCAATTGACGCACATGTTTCTGCATAAGCAGTCTCGTTCGGAAGGTCATAGTCGAATGTGAACCCTTCATTGTGGTGAGTTGGACCAATCCCTCCCGTGACATACATTCTTTTATGAGTTAAATTTTTCCAAAGATTTTTACATGCATTTGCCAGTTTTTTATCATTTGTCTCTTTTGCTACATCTGTCATGCCCGAATACATATATACTGCTCTAACAGCATGCCCAACAACTTCATCCTGCTCAATAACTGGTTTATGGAATTGATTATATGTTTCCGTTAAAAGGGCTGGTGCCATATAAAATTTATCAGGATACTCTTTTTCAAATCGCTTTCGTTCTATATTAAAGTATTTTGGCTCTTTTCCTCGTTCCATTAAAAAGAATTTTGATAAGTATAAATACCTCTTTTCCCCGGTTACTTTATATAATTTCACAAGTGCAAGCTCTAATTCCTGATGCCCAGGATATCCTTTTTTCTGATTTCTTTTAACACCAAATGTCTTATCGATAAGGTCAGCATATTTGCACATAACTTTTAAGAATTTATCTTTTCCAGTTGCCAAGTAATAAGCAACTGCCGCTTCAATTAAATGTCCAGCGCAATAAAGTTCATGCTCATTACGAAGATTAGACCATTTTCTATCTGGTTCAACATTAATAAAATAAGAGTTGAGATAGCCATCATCTAACTGTGCATCTGCGATGATATCAACTACATAGTCTACTTTATTTTCAAGTGATTTATCTCTTTCAATACTTATACAATAGGCTACCGCTTCAATCCACTTGGCTACATCAGAATCCCAGAAGATATGAGGTTGTTTTGGTTTTCCTTTTTTCCAGGTCCAGGCATCAATACGTCCCTGTTTTTTTAAAAAACTATAATTTGCAGAAAGTGTTGTTTTTCTATTTACGTTAAGGCGCTCTGACCAGAATTGATCTTCTAACTTTACATCTGTAAATAGAACTGGTTTAATATTATTCAAATGCGTACCTCACATGAAATATAAATTAATGAGTGCCTGCATATTAATCAAATCTTCATGTAATTTAAAAGAGAATATCGTAAAATTTACCTGCCTTGTGTTAATAATAACCATAGAGTAATCCAATAATTTTTCTGTATAGAGGTACGCAATGATAGAAAATACCAACAAATTAAACCTAGGCTATGGATTGTTTAGATTTATGTTCCACAAATATGTAGTTCTTATGATATTTGGGCTAATCAATCTTATTACGGCTAATAATATCATTCCGCCATATGAGAATTATTGTAAAATGTTAGAGAAAGATATTACTGGTGTTCAGCACGGATTTCTTTCGGGTAACAAAATGTATTATGTAGGAGGTCAAACGGATGCATTTTGGGAAGGAATACCTGAAGAAGAAACTATTGGGCTAACTCACCCTTTTTTTAGAGATATGAGATCAAGAGGTTTTGGTATAATTAAGGATGAGTATGGTTCAGGCCATGATAAATGGGGGTGGGAATTTTATAGAATGTCAAAAGCCGCATATGGTACAATCATAGCTAATAATAAAGAATATAAAAACCCAAAACCAAATAAAATAATATGGCGACCTGATCGGCAGTTAACATATTATAATTTGGATGATATAGAAATAACAGAGACAAAATTTATTACCAAAAATGATATTGTTTGTGCAATTATTAAGTCAAATAAACCTATAAAAATAAGGTTTGAAGGGAGTGGTTATTATAATGGTAATAATATCGCGACATTTGATGGAGATGAGGAAGGTATACCATGGCAACAGAATAGCCGTTCAAAAATAAGTTTTGATAGACGAAACAATAGTATAAGGATTGATGAATCTTCTGATATGATGGTCAAACCAAATTGGGGAGAGCGGGCAAAACTCGGTAAAATGATGTATGAAGGAATGAGTATACTTATAAGCGTATCTAAGCCAATAAATAATACCCATAGGTTACAATTTACAGATAAAAATATTCCAACCTTTGACTTTACGGTCTCCTGTGATACATCTGGCATAATTCTTTTCTATGGTATAGGGGATAGCTATGATGAACTTGTAAAAAAGGTAAATAGCGCAAAAAAAGATGTTTATAGCGAATTGGAGGAAAAAACTAGATCAATCAATGAATTATTAAGCTTTCAGATTCCGTATTTTAGATGTTCTGATAAGACAGTAGTAGATACTTATTACTATTTATGGGCAATATATTTTATGTACATGCTTGATGTAGGTGAAGGATATTTAGAATATCCGCATACACAAACTGCAGTCAATAATTTCATGGGTCTTCATCTTTGGGATTCATCAGTTTACACAAGAATGGGTTCTTGGGTCGTGGATAAATGGGATTATGGATTCGGAAATATGCTGAATTGGACTAAAATGCTTCCATTTAGCAAAAAGGGAGGTTGGCTGCCAGACAATTTTGGGATTAATTGGTATTCTCCAGTTTGGTTTACGCCAATTTATATGGTTCCTGGGGCTTGGATGATGTATCAACATTCTGGTGACGAAGTTTATTTGACTAAAGTCTACAAATTTTTGCATGAACTTTTTAAAGATGAGATGAGAGCGGATCCAGCATTTGTTTTAATGGCATCATCCTATTTAGAAAAAATGGCTGTAGAATTGAAAGAATATGATGATATTCATTTATGGAAAAATAAATATGAAGATGCCCTCGGGGATTTTTATAATTCATGGGAAATACAAGAAGATGATTACTATGGTAATTATAATTACTTAGGGAAAGATATCTGGCATTTAGCTGCACTTATGGCAGATGAATTTCCTGATCAATGGGCAAGTGATTTAACGGATACATGGATAATGGACACTGAAAATGGATTTCTTGGTCCTGTTGCCTTAGATGTAAGAGCAAAAAAATCAGTACAAAATGGAATTTTCGAGGTATCAACAATTAGTACTTGGCAAGTGATCGAGGGGTTATTTGAAAATAATATTGATAAAGAAGCAGTATTTATTACATTAAGTCATATCTATGGAATGAATAGAGATTATGGATTTCCAGTAGCGCCAGAAGTTTGGACACCTGATTATAAACCATGGGGTTCAATGTTTTATAACTGGGATGGTGCTATTGTTTTACCTATAATAAAAAGATTAGCTGGTTTTGAATTTTCAGTTCCTGGAAGGTCAATAACCATAAAAGATCATATGCCTCCAGAGTGGACTTATATTGATCTTATTGTTCCAATAATAGATAATAATGAGACGAGATGGGTTCAACTAAAGATAGAAAGAGATGATAGAAATAAGCTTGAAAATGAAGAAATCAAAAAGAAATATACTGTATCAAATGCTGGAGACTGGGAAGTCAATGTTACACCATGGAACGAAGGAAGAGATATCCTAACGGTAGAATCACCATCTTTTTATAGCACAACAAAAAATAGATTAAGTGAATCGATATATAGGTTTATTGGACCAAATAATCATATGCTTAATATAAAACTTGGATCTGATGATGATCCTCTTCAACCAAGGATATTAGTTACGCCAGAGGTTAGGCAGTTTATCGATGAGCAAATAATCAATATTACAAATTTGATGGCTGTGGGAGATATTCTTTATCAAACTCCCGGGTCAAAAAAATTCAAACCTTATAATGGTCCTGTAAAAATATCAAAATCTGGGACTTTACTTGTCAAAGTTGTTCATAATAATCATGAAGATATTATCTATAAATATGAATTCAAAAAAGAAGTCCCAATTAAGGCAGTTCAATTAAAAAATAAAATTCCAGGAATTAATTATAAATACTATGAAGGAGAATGGGAAAATTTGCCCGATTTTGAGCGAGAAGATTTGATTGAGGAAGGTAACTGTGATGCTATCACAGTTGATATAATTGAAAAGGAAGAAAATTTTGGATTGAATTTTGAAGGATATATAGAAATACCTAATACTGGTATATATACATTCTTTTTACGTTCTAATGATGGAAGTAAATTAATGATTGGTGATAAAATCCTATCTACAATAGATGGAGTTGCAGGATTAGATCCGATTTTTGCAGCTCCATCTAGAATTGCCCTAGAAAAAGGATTTCATCCTATACGGGTCGATTATTTTCAAAAAAAGACAAGAAAAACTTTATTTATTGAAATTACTGGTCCCAATATGAATCAGCAAAATGTTACTGCAGGTATGTTATTTAGGGATAATAAATAACTAATATTTATCAATATTGTTGTTAAGAAGACATATTTGGATCCCACATATCCTCTTTTGAGAAAATAAGATCAAAAGAATCAACTCGGCCTTGAGATTTTCTTCCAAGGTCGTCTTTTGTTTTTCTCATCCATTCAATCATTCTTTCTTTCATACGTCTCAAAACAGCCTTGTGACCAATTCTTGGTGCGAGGTTATGAATTTCATGAGGATCACTTTCAAGATCATATAGCTCATCGATGCTGAATGGATTATAGACATACTTCCAAGATTTTGTTCTTACCATTCTAATTGATGTGAGGCATGGCTCATATCCATGAAATTCCGCAAAAATATCATCTCTCCAATCAATTTTATTATTTTCCATTAAAGGTACTAATGATCGACCATCGTTATTTTCGGTTTTTTCAACACCACAATAATCTAGAATTGTATTAAAAATATCTACGTGGCTAATAAATGATTCAATAGGCGTACCTTGGGAAATATGATCGGGATCGCGCAATATGAATGGGATTCTGTGTGTCTCTTCATACATTTGAAATCCTTTATTGAAAATTCTGTGACTACCAATCATATCTCCATGATCTGTAGAGAATATTATAATAGTTTCATCGTAGATATTATTATCTTTAAGAGAAGAAATGATTCTTTTTAATTCATCATCTATAAAGCTACAATACCCCCAGTAAACTGCAATCATTTCTTGCCAGTCTCTCCATGTTAAATGCCCGGCATTCCATCGAAGAATCTCTTTTTGCTGTATACTAGGTTTATCAATGAACGGGTCATCAAAATTACCCCACTTTTCTATAGAACGTGGGTCATACATTGTATCATAGGGTTCAGGAACCATATAGTCCCAATGGGGACCTTTAAAACTTGTGAAGACCATAAATGGTTTGTTTTCCTTTGCAAATTTATTGATTTGATCAATAGTTTTATTTGCTGTCCAAGTTTCCTGCATTTGTTCATGAGTCAATCCAGATCTTCCCCAAGACGGTGGATTTGTTATACCCCATTCTGATTTCATTGAAGAATCGCCATGGTAATCATAAAACTTCCCAATTCCCTGTTCACGTAATTCACTGTAATAATCTCTATATAGATTCCAATCGTTTATACCCCAAAAAACTCTATCGCCTTCAAGTGGTAAATGCCACTTTCCAACGTACCCAGTATTATATCCAGCATCTTGAATAAGCTTAATCCAAGAATTTTTATCAAGGATATTTTTATCAAATACTCCATTGAAATTGTCACCTGTATTTGTCAGTTGACCATGGTTATGGGGGAATAAACCAGTAATTATCGATCCTCTTGCAGGTGAGCAGAGTGCTATTGGTGTGAAAGCATGTGTAAAGTTTATGCCACTTTTAGCAAGTTCATCTACTGCTGGTGTCTTACATTGAGTGGAACCATTACATCCTAAGGTATCAAATCTTTGTTGATCTGTAAGAACGAAAACAATATTCTTTTTTTTCTTATTCATAATCGTTTAAGGGAGGAGAAGGATTTAACCGGCAGTGAGTTCAATATTTTCGGCTTTTCCAAACTGCCCTATGTCTTTCGCTGTCTGATTAAGGACATTATTTTCTTCTTTTTTACTCATTTCGAAATCTATCATACCAAACAGGTGGGAACGTGGAATTACTTTCATGCAACCATTTTCAATTCTTGAATTATCAATCGCCAATCAGCATGTAATGGTCCTCGTTTTTGAAAACGGCCAATAGGTTGCATCTTGATGCCATGTAATTTGTCTATGGTCATTTGGTAGTTTACAAAAGAAGTGTGAGCCCCACCCAATTATATTTTCTGCAAGAAGATCGCCGACAAAATTAATTAATCTTTTGTTTTTTAGTATATCGTATACCCCTTTGTATTTCAAGTGTGCTGTGCTGATTGAGTAACTATCACTGCCTGTAGCCAATGTGTTTTCAAGAATGGCATCGAAATAATTTCTTATTTTTTGAATTTGATCATCATCAAAAAGTCGTATCCCAGTTAAAAATCCTTTTTGATTAAAGACTTTAATTTCTTTTTTCTGGAGGAATTTTGGGCAATTATTAATTACAGGTTCGAATTTAAACTCTCTTTCCAGGGATTTTAGTAAATCGCTTGAATACACTTGTGGAAAATTATTTTTCATATATAAGAACTATCTAATCAATGATAATTAATTTCAAATTATTTCATCAACATACAGTTACTTCACACAAACTATCTTACGTATGTCTGACCCAGTATCCCATGATGCATTAATAAAATACACACCAGTTGAAATGGTTTGTCCCATATTAGTTTTTCCAGACCAGTTAATTGTAGTTTTCCCTTGTTGAAGATTATATTCTGCACTGTAAATACTCTCACCTAGTAAATTGAAAATATTTATTTTTACAATACGTTTTTTCTCAAGATAAATGGGAATATTTATTCTCATATTGAATGGGTTTGGATAAGTTATTCCCAAGTAAGAATAGTTTGGTATAATTCCGTCATCATTATTTTCAAATACTATGTAGGAGTCGTTTATTTCACCGGGAGTACCAGACCCACCAGATGATGACCAATGCGTTGGAATACTATTATCTAATAATGGATTTATTAATTCTAGTGAAGCTCCATTCCCATCAGGCTTATCGGGCCATGGAGTGTCGTCACTGTAGTGAACGCTGTCAATCAAATTACCTACGTTATCATATATTCTGACTTCATCGCCACTCTCAGCAAATCCAAAATCCAAATTGCCAATGATATTTATTTCATCTGGGTATATATCCACAAATGCGTTTGTATCTCTGCAAATAACCACAAAATCACCTGCTTCTAATAATTCACCATACGGTATTTTAAAAGTATGGGACCAATCATTATCTCTGATAATCCAGTCCGAGATATCCAAAATTGAATCCGACATATTAATAAGTTCGATCCAATCCTTACTATCATACTCATCTGAAGAATTATAGTTTATCTCATTGACAACTACTGAGTTTTTAGGTTCAACTACGCTACTCTCCTGGAAAAATATTTCAATTGATATTTCTGCATTATCCACTTCATCAAATTCTGATAATGAAACCACATATGGATTTTCTTCTATAGTTGTAATCCCATTTACAAGCCAACTATGAAACTCATATCCTTGGTTTGGTACGGCTGAAAGTGTAATCGCATTATTTTTGAAATATTGACCGACCCAAGGGTAATTAGATGGAATTATAGAATTTATTTTAATATTTCCTTCATTACTTTCTTCATGCAGATTCACTTGAACATAACCATTTAAATTAAATTCGTTTAAAATGTTTCCCCAACCGACCTCTTCTCTAACTGTAGTGAATTCATAAAGTCTATCGAGTTCTTCATACCATTCATCCATACTATTTATACCATCGCCGATCCAATTCCCCGGACACAAAGAACATGTATTTGCCCATCTTTCAACATGGTAGGGCATCTCAGGTTCTAAGATATTGGCAAGGCTATCAACAATCGATGAAAACCTATCTGGCTTAAATATGGTGTTGAAAAGATCAGCAAAGGTGTTAATGAATTGATTTCTAAATTCGGAATTTTCCATCATCTGATGATATTCAGGAAACCCACCATCTAAACCATTGTTGTCGAAAATATTTTCTTCAGGAGGGTTATACTCTTCTGGATATTGATTGAAACCAGCATCAAGGTCATTTAAAATGAATCTCCATTTTTTATCTTCTTCATACCATCTTTTATAATTTCCTCCTGGCCAATCATTATTTCCGGCATATAGTTGAATAACCAGATAATTGATCCATTCTTGGATATCAACCCAATCTCTGATTATTTGGTAGTTACTATCGAGTGATATGTCATTGGACCACAAAAAATCTATTAGATCAGACCAATTATCTGTTGAGCCATAATTGGCCCAGGTTCCGTAAGAATTCTCTACCAGGTCTAAATTAGTATTATCTAGATCGATATTATGGTGAGATGATAGAAAGTGTTCACTAATTTTTTCTCTCACATTATGGATACCCCAATACACACCGTTAATATATAAGATACTCTGACGGTGTTCTTGATAGTCTAAGTCAATTTCTCTTGCCAACCCAGCGCCCAAACCATCTCTTATCATTGTAGATGACCAATCATTGCCAGATTGCCTTATTAATATACTTTTAAATTCGTCCAATACCATATTGGGAAAAATTTGATGCTCTATTCGATTTTGGCCATATTGTCCACGGGCTATAACAGCGAGACATTTTTGTGGGAGTCCACGCATCCAATGCCCATGTATTCGAACGCCTGCATCGATACCAAAACCCAATGTACCATTCGGTTCGAAGAATTCTATGTGTATCGGTCTTTCCCAATTCTCACAGCCATATTCCCTCATATTACTGTGCGGGCAATCAGACCAAAAATTTGCACCCCAAAATGGAAACCAATCGGTTGCTTCATCACCAAGTACATAAATACCTGTTTCATTATCAAAAAAATGGTCTGGTTCCGTAACAATTGATATAACCGGTAAGTTGCCAAGGTCATTATTATCGAAATAGGTATGTGTTACTACCACACTAGGTAAATGACCATCTTTAAATGCTGTGAATCTTGCAGTTGTAGTACCATCAATGATAATGTTTTGAAAAAGTTCGTCATCTGTAGTGGGTACTGACCCATCAGTCGTATAATATATTTGACTGCCTTCAGGCGACCATTGGATATTTACTTCTGTGTTAGGTGAGTAAAAGCCACCTGTAGGATAAATCACAGGAGATTCTGTGATACCAATATAATGTTCAGACCAATTTACTTCTAATGGTGTTGGTATATTAAAGTATGCCCACTGTTCATAATTATCTGGTAAACGACCAAAACTGATATCTGCAGGCACCACACCGAATTGGATTGAATCTAAGGTCATGCCATATGTATCTGATAAAACTATTTCCTCACCATCATTATCAATTTTGAAATTAGTATGATAATGTCCAAATGATTGAGATCCCAATTGATCCATTAGGAAGGAACTTATTTGATAGGTTGTATCTGGTTCTATGTGGGCAATACTGAGGAATGGACGAATGGTCAAATCAGAGCTATTTTCTGTCACATTATGTACTTGGATTGCTAATACGTTATATCCTTCATTAATAACACTATTCCAATCATTAATGTAAAATTCTGATGGATTTCCACCCCGGTATATTTGTGCTTCATGGTTTGCAAGTGCTAATTGGTCAAGAGTTGGATTATCACAGCAGACGTTTTCTCTTGCAATTTCAAAGCCATTAATGTAAGCAATGAACCCATCATCATAGTCTACATGCAGAACCATAGACGCAATATCATCAATTGAATCAATATAAAATAATTTTCTTATAGCTAACCCAATCGTTGGATCAATTATTGTTTGATCGTCATTATCTCCATATCCAAATCCAGACTGGCCCGATGGCCAATTGAGTGTGGCAGATAATTCGCGCCAATTATCAGGAATATCATTTGCACTATTATCACTTGCGTATTTCCATGTACTGTTTTCATCTATTAATGTATTCCAGTTAGAACCTAGAACCCTAATATCTTTACCTGAACAATAAATAATTTCATATGCGTAAGGTGCTATCTTTAGACTAGGGATATTCCATTTTTGGATATTTGTAAAATTATCTGACAACCAGTATCCTGTTAAATCAACGGTATCATTGGAAGTGTTTATTAATTCGATCCAACCGGGATAATCACCATCTACATCTTGGTATATAGATATATTTGATGACATGAGCTCATTTATTTTAATATCTTGGCAAATACAGAAATTGACAAATAAGATTTGAAATGATAATATTAGATAAGTTTTGCGCAAAGCGTACCTACAATATGAAATAAAACAAATATAATATAATGGAAATTAATCTTTGGTTAGAATCACACACAAAAAATATTTATTACCATTTTTATCAATATTGGTATGTTGTACACCGAGTATTGATGATAATACCATAGCAATAATTGGCAGGCAAAAAGTACCTGCATCTACATTTCATAAACAAGTCCCAAAGAATAGATTTTATTCTTTTGATGATTCAACTCGTATACTGAAGGTTGAAAATTTTTTGAAAGAGATTCTAATAAAAAAAGAAATTGAAAAGTTGCAAATTTCTAAAACCCCAGAAATTAAGGATGAAATGAACCTCTGGTCCAAAAAGCTTGTTGTGGGGATGTTATTTAATAAAATGGTTGTCGATAAACTGTTTCCAGAAAATAGACTTAGAAAAATTTATGATAATTTTATTCATGAGCGGAATATTTCAGTTATAATGATACCATACACCAATAATGATAATGATAACATTCCAAGTAGAAACCAAGTATCAATTCTTGCAGAAAAGATATATGAATTAAGTGATACGGTAGACTTCATTACCCTTCAAAAAAAATACACAAAAACACCTTTCCGAAAAGGTCAAAAACTAGGCTATTGGACACAACTTTTTCGGGGCATAAAAGCGGTTGATAGGGAATTATGGGAGTATGAAGTTGGAGATGTATGTAAACCTATAGATGACGGACAATCTTTTAGAATTATTAAAGTAAATGATGAGAGAATTATTGATCGTATGCCTCCTTATCAATACTATAAAGATCAATTGATAAGGCAGGTCACTGAACTTTGGAAAAAACCATTATTACTTGAGTTTGGAAAATATACGGAGACTCTTCTTGACAGTGCTGAATTCTATATTGATGATTCAAGGGTCGTTGAATTTTCAGAACAACTAATGCTGGAAACTAAAAATAAAGATATAATAGCTGGACTCAAGGCAATGAAATACGATGTACCCTTTGGAAAATTTGATAATATATATTTAGATAGAAAGTGGTTTATAAAAACCCTTCAAGAGGAACCTAATGTCCTGGCATATCAATTGCTCGATAGAAATTTGGCTGGCTCTTTCATTAAAGGACTTATTAACACAAAGATTAACTACAATGCCGCTATTGAAATGGGGATTGACAAAAGTCCTTATTATCTAGAACAATATGAAGATGAACTCGAAATAAGAGTCAGGAACTATTACAATGAAATTTATTATTTTGCAGGGTTAAAAATAACTGAAGAACAGTTAATTGATTTTTATAATGAAAACAAAGACGATTACATAATTCCTGCAAAAGTATTAACAAAGTTAGTTTGGTTTAATTCAGATAAAGAAGCACAGAAACACTACCAACAAATAATTGATAAAAAATTATCTTTTGAAGAACTTTATGATAAATTGAAATTTTCGCAAGACAGATCAATTGGTGCAAAAAAAGAATTTATAGACATGGGCTCACTAACAGATCCATTTAGAGGACTTTTTACTCTAAAAAATAATGAGATAAGTATCCCATTTAATAGAGGAAAAAAATATTATATAGCGCAGGTTATTGAACAAATCCTACCTCAAGAAAGATCTTTCAATGAAGTCAGATTGAAAATTCAAATGAAACTTTCAAAGGAAATAAAAGAAGAGAATGAAATTAAGGCACGGAAAAGGTTGATAAATAGATTCAATGTTATTTTCAATGAAGACTTAATCTATTCTCCTGAACTTGGTTAAGCGGAAATAAGTAGTATTTATCTACTTCTGGATCATTTATAATTTCCTTCTCTCCATTTGACCAATTTACCTCAAGCGTTTTAATCTTATCTTTTTTACCAAGACCAAATACAATTTTATTTGAGTGTATTGAACGAAAAGAATCGCCATCTACTATTGAACGACAATAATATTCATTTGAATTCGTTTTAATGCACACTTTGGTTCCTACTTGATTAAAACCACCTTTTTTAGGGGATAATATTACCCCTAGCCAGTGATTCTCCTCCGCACTTTGAATCTTATTTTTGAAGATATAGATACTTTCATCGGGGAATTTACCATCAATAAAATAGCTATGGTGCCTAGTTGTCGATACAATCAGGTCAGTTAGGCCATCATTATCTATATCTTCACTGACAATACATCTTGAATCATTCTCTAGTGAAACACCTAATAAATAACCAATTTTTATAAAATTTTCACCATTTAAATTCATAATAAGATGATTTGTCTCAAACGGATTCCAAGACATCCCGCTAGATTCTACGTTATAAGTAACTTCAGCAAAAAAATCTTTTAAGACATCATTTGAAACTGAGTTTCCTGTATAAACATCATGACGCCAATATGTTGAACAATAGTCTTTAGCAGTTTCTTTACTCATATTACCATTTGTAACGTAAAGATCGGGGTCAGAATCATTATCGAAGTCTATTGTAGTTGCACCCCAGGACCAACCAGTCTTTGTTATCTGATCCATATCTGGAAATTGCTTTTCAATAAATTTTCCATTATTCTGTTTGATATACATTCTGTTACCATAACCCATTTTTGATCTGGCAGAATTTCGATCTTCATAGCCTGGCCTGTTCAAATTCAACTTTTCAAGTCGATTTGCAGTTGTACTTGACATTCCAATAACGAATAAATCTTCAAGACCATCAAGATTAAAATCCCCTATTGTATGAGACATACCAAAACTTGATTTTTCAGAGATGATACTATTTGTTACATCGTTATAATATTTTCCATTTTTATTTATATATAAATCGATACCTGCAAAATCATTCACAGTAATTAGATCGAGATACTCGTCATCGTTTAGGTGCATGAACGAACAGCTGTATGTACGCCTAAAGCGCTTAAAGTCTAAACCAAATTCTTTCGTCATATCTTTAAAATTACCTTTTCCATCATTTATCAAAAGATATGACGGATAGCCATCATTTGCATCGTAGTAGGGTGTTGGCATCTGTCCATATACGTAAGGTGATTCATATTGCGTAACCCAAACATCTAAATCATTATCATTATCAATATCACCTGAAGTTGCAGCAATGGGCATTACTAATGGATCGATAATTGATTCTATTGATTTTGGTTTTTTATTAAAGTTTAATTCGCCATTCCCTTCATAAAGTAAAGGAAATATATCTCTCCCAAAGCATAGCATATCAAGAAATCCATCGCCACTGAAGTCTCCAAAAAGAGCGCTCGTTACAAGTTCTGCAGGGAATGAATCACTTAGCATTTTAGGTTTTTCAAATAAACCTAAATTATTTGGATATATTTTATTGGCGCTTACTATGATCAATTCAGAATAATTATCCTGATCAAGATCAACGAGTGCTATGGGCATCCCAGGGCCAGAAAATGATTTATCTCCTTCTGCACCAATAAGTTGGGTTAATTCAAATTTATCATTACCGCTATATTCAAGAGTCTCAAATTTTTCTATTTCTAACCTTCCAGGGATATGATTACCATAATTATTTAAATCATCAGTCCAATTAACTTTGCAACTGCCATTTAAAATATATCTTGAATCATCAGACTTAAAATGGAAAGTGAAATTGTATATTGACATATCAATTTTACCTGGATGAAATTCTTTTTGATGAAATTCAACATGAACAAGATCAAAATTGTTTTTCCAATTTGAAACCAGCTTTACCCAACCATCAAAACTAAATTTTTCCTTTTTCCCAGAATAGATTTTTTTTATGATACCCATCTCAATATTTTGATTATCAGTAAATGAGGGGATTTTTATATCCTTAAAGGAAAAATTAGTTATTTGGGAAAATTTATCATCTTGGATTCTAATAGAATCCCATAGTGCTACCACAGATTCCTCATATTTTTGTGCTAATACTTCGCTTTTCCAGATAGTACTATCTAGTTCTCTTCTCTCATATTTTATATTTTCTACTGTCCCATAATCTATTTCTTCATCATTTAAATATGTCTCAATCTCGATTTTATCATTAATTCTGTATAAATAAAGGTAAACTGTACTGATTGAGGCTAGGATTAATAATATTATTAATGGGTATTTATAATTCATGAATTTATATATTCGTTATTATAGATGTAAGGTTCATAATATGCCATCAGTTCAAATTTGCTATTACATTTTTCAGCTTCGAGGAAAGATTCAAATATCAATGGATTTCCAGTATTATTCACCATCATATCGTAATGACATGGAATAACTACTTTTGGATTTATCATTTTTGTGATTTTAACTGCATCCATATTATCAAGATTATTAAACCCGCCATTTATGCATATACTAGCTATATCAGGCCTAAATTGACCTGCAAGACCCAATAGATTAGTATAGTCCGTGTCTCCAGAGTTATAAAAACTAATTCCATTGTCAAATCCAATGATAAATCCCATGTGATTTAAATCCGTATAGTCGGTTGGGAGAGAGAAGGTGCCAAAAATATTGACTCCTTTTACCTTGAGTTCTTGGTTGGGATGTATAAGAAAACAATATTTTTCATCTATACCGCATGATTTAAATCTTTCAAATGCTTCCCAAGGACCAATAAATATTGTTTTATTTTTAATTTTGGATAACGTGAAAGGATCTGCATGATCATCATGGGAATGGGTAGTGATGATTATATCTACATCAAGATCTTCAGGGTCAATAAAAATAGGCAGCTGACGATCTAATCGAAATTTAAAATGTTTATACTTATCTGCTTCAGCACAGTAATTTGAAAGATATGGGTCAATACAGACTGTCTTACCATCAGGACTTTTCAAGATAAAGCCATTTTGCCCAAGCGACCAAATAGCCAAGCTATTATTATCCAGATTATATTCTAATATAGATTTCATGAAATCTTTTGAACTTTTTAAAACAGGGGTCACTAACTTGATTGGTGAATCTTTGTCAAAGGGATCGTTTAATGAAAAATTATAATTTCTAGGATTCATAATAATTATTTTATATCAACTATTATCTTACAACTCTCCCTGATGTAAATCCATCAGCGAGTTTCTTGACTTCATCCACTTTAGTAATATTAAAGTCACCTTTTATACTATGTGCAATACAAGATGCGGCAACTGAAAAATTCAAGGCATCTTTTTCTTGCATTTTAAGTTCATGTAAAGAATATATCAGAGCAGCAGCAAAAGAATCACCGGCACCTAATCTATCTACGATATTTGTAATCTCATAAGGTACATATTTTTGGTCTTTCTCAGGTGCAAAATATGCTTCTTTGTTCTTGCAATCAAATAACATTGCACCCCAGCGATTATGATCAGCAGATATGCTTTCTCTTAGCGTTATACCAATGTGACTTAGGTTATCAAATTTATTTGATATTTTTTCTGCAATCTTGGGGTACTGAGATACCTGAATTGTACCACTGTCAAAGTCTGAGTGCTTTATTTTTACACCAAGTACATCTTCTGCATCTTGTTCATTCCCGATCACTATATCTATATATTTTAAGATTTGGGTCATCTCTTTTTTTGCTAATTCTTTCGGACTATGATCATTGTCCCAAGCCCATAGCTTTCCTCTGAAATTAAGGTCACACGAAATAGTGATACCTCCTTCTTTTGCTTTCTTAACTGCTTCTTTTGTAGCTTCACAAGCATTTTTAGAAATTGCTGGGGTAATACCTGTTATATGTAACCATGTTTTATTTTGAAAGATAGTGTCCCAATCATAATCACTGGGATTTAATATTGAGACTGATGAACCTGTTCGATCATATTCAACCTTGCTGGCTCTCTGGTTTGATCCCGTTTCAAGATAATATGTACCAAGGCGGCCATAATCTGCTCTAAAAATATTATCCGTACCAACTCCATGATATTTTAAATTCATGATACATGCATCTGCCATTGAATTCTTTGGCAAAGCTGTGACAAAATGGGATTTTCCACCCAATCGAGAATAGGAAACGGCTACACTGGCTTCTGCGCCTCCAAATGTGACTTCAATTTTACCCGGCATTACCTGTTCAAGTCTTAATTTCCTTTGCGGACTAAATCTTGACATAATTTCACCGAATGTTACTAATTCATTACTCATTGAGATCCTTTTTAGTTTTCTCTATTATTTTTTTTACGTTTCGTGAATTTTTTTCAATTTGTTCCCAATTATTATCATTTATCATTTTCCTTTTTGCAATCCAACTACCGCCAATGCAAAGAACCAATTCCGAATTAAGGTAATTATTTACTGTATCAAGACCAATTCCTCCTAAGGGTATATATTTAATATCAAGGTGCGTAAATGGAGCAGCCATAGATCGTAAATATTTTATACCACCCATTGGTTCTGAGGGAAAGAACTTCAAGACTTTACATTCTAAAGAAATGGCCATTTGAAGTTCAGAAGGGGTACAGATTCCCGGTGCAAATGGGAAGCCAAAACCATTGGCTTTATCTACTAGTTTTGGATCTAGACCTGGCGCTACTGCAAAGGACGCTCCTGATTGAATAGATTTTTCCAATTGATCAGATGTTAATACAGTTCCTGCGCCAACTAACATTTCAGGAAAACGTCTTGTTATAAATTTAATTGCATCAAATGCAATATCTGTTCGAAGGGTTAATTCAATAGAGTTAATCCCTCCAGATAATAATGCATCACAGAGTGGCCCAGCATTATCAATATCATCAATTATGATCACAGCTGTTACTTTAGAATCAGCCAGGTTGGATATCCTAAAAGAGGATTCTAACAATTTTAAAACCTTTGATGCCAATTTGTTTTCCTGAACATATCGAGCCCAGGATCAAGTATTATTCCATTATCTGATTTAGGTGGATTTGATTCTATAAATTCAATGTTTAGCTCAACACCCCATCCAGGTCCGTCTGGTAAATGAAAATATCCATCCACAACTTCTGGATATGGTTTTCCTGCTTTTTTTACATGTGAATCAACAAAATCATTAAAATGTTCAAGTATCTTTGCATTACGAAGTGTAACCATGAGATGAAGTGCAGCAGTTGTTGAAATAACACCACCTACATTATGAGGAGCAACCATTATGGAATAATTTTCGGCTGTTGATGCAATCTTTTTCACCTCGAAAATACCTCCGCACTGGTTTATATCGGGCTGGATAATATTAACAAGTCTTTTTTCGAAAATTCGATTAAACTGTTTTGCAGTATACAATCGCTCGCCAGTTGCAATTGGTATTGATGTATGGTCTCGAACGTAGGCAATCGCGTCAAGGTCATCTGGACGGCATGGTTCTTCAATCCAGGCAGGGCTTAAATGCTCAATAGCCTTTGCAATCTCAACGGCCTGATGGGGAGCAAATCTTCCATGCATTTCTATCAAAATCTCAGCATCTTTCTGAGCTGCAGCATGAACTGCCTCGATTAAAGATATTGATCGATGAAACTCATCCCTGGTAAGCTCTAAATCACCATTCCCAAAAGGATCAAACTTCATAGCCTTATAACCAGCATCCATCACACTTTTTGCAGCATCATGAAATTCATTAGGAGTTCTCTCTACCTGATACCATCCATTTGCATATGCCAAAATTTTATCATTTACTTTTCCACCAAGTAATTTGTACACGGGCATATTTGTTTTTTTACCAATCGCATCCCAGCAGGCCATCTCAACCAGCGCCAAACCTGTCATAACAACTTCTCCAGGTGCCCCAAAATCAAGATGCGTGAATCTCCTATATAGATCTTCAATATTTGTTACATCTGCACCAATAATATGTCTCTTTACATCTTTTAAATATTCTATCACTGTATGGGTTTTACCTACAACTCGAGCTTCACCTATCCCTAATATAGATGAATCAGTTTCAATAACTAAAAGGGTAAGATTACGCCACGGTGTTCCAATGACATAAGTTTTATAATCTGTAATTTTCATAATATCATTTTCTCATTTATTTGCTACACTGTTGCTGTAATCCCTCCATCTACATAAATAATCTGACCAGTGATATAGTTTGCTGCATCTGAAGCAAGGAATACTGCTGTAGATGATATATCAGTAGGAGACCCCCATCTACCCATGGGACACCTAGTTTTAACCCATTGATTGAATTCATCATCCTTAAGTAAACTTTCTGTAAGGTCAGTTTTGATATATCCTGGTGCTAGGGCATTGACATTGATATTACTGAGTGCCCATTCTAAAGCTAGACTGCGTGTTAATTGATTAAGGGCTCCTTTTGATGATGAATATGCAATATTTGTCTTCCGGGCAAGATTACTTATCATTGAAGATATATTTACGATTTTCCCGGGTTGACCTTTTAAATGGGTGAAAAATTCTTGACATATTTTTAGAACAGAATTGACATTTGTTTTAAGTACTTTATCAAAGTCATTTAGATGAATATCTTTTGCAAATTCTCTGTGAGTAATACCGGCATTATTAACCAGTATATTAATAGAACCATTCAATTTACTAATATCACTAAACCAACTTGGTATTTGTTCGATATCAGATATATCAAATGATGAAGGTATAATTTTTTTATTTGGAAAATTCTTTGCTAACATACTAGCAGTTCTTGTTAGTGCATCATTATTACGGCTATTAATTATAACATTTGCATTTGCTTCAAGCATTCTAGATGCAATAGCAAGTCCAATTCCTTTTGAACTTCCTGTAATCAGAGCTGTTTGGTTCTTGAGATCAATATTCAATGTAATGGCTCTGATTATTGTGCTGTATAACCACCATCTATCATGATATTTGCACCAGTTATAAATGATGCATCATCAGATGAAAGATAATGAAAAAGCTTTGCTATTTCTTCTGGTTTTGCAATACGACCAATTGGATGTCCATCATATAAACTTTTCATGTAGTTATCATAGTTACCAGATTGTTTTGCAGATTCATGTACCAATGGTGTGTCTACTGTTCCCGGGCAGACTGCGACTACTCTGATGTTGTCTCTAGCGTATTCAATAGCCATTTGCCTTGTTAATTGTGCGAGAGCACCTTTTGAAGCTGCATAAGCCCCTTGAGCGGGTATTCCCACGTGACTGGAAATTGAACCCGTATTAATTATCAGACCTCCTCCATTTGATTTCATGACCGGGATGAGATGCTTTGCGTTTAAGTATAATGATTTTACATTCACATTAAATGTTTTATCCCAAACATCTTCTGGAGTTTTGTGAACTTTTATTGCTTGTGCATATGCCGCATTATTAATCATCACATCTACACGGCCAAATTTTGTTAAAGCGAGATCTAGATATTTTTTTACGTCATTGTCATTTGATACATCTCCACATATAGCATAAAAGGATTTTGAATAATTTGATAATTCCTTTTCATATATTTCATCCAAAGTTTCATCAATGTCAACTCCGACAAAACCATGAACTCCATTAGCTAGGAAAGTATTAGTGATAGATTTTCCAATGCCTGAACCTACACCTGTACAAACAACTACTTTTGATGATATATCAAACGGTTCTTTCAAAAAATGCGTACCTCTATTGTAATTAAATTAATTTAGTATTCGACTTCTTAAGAAGATATGAAAAGTGAAATATTTCCGCAAGATAAATGAAAATATTTACTTTAATTTTAAGATTATTATAAAAAAAATCATTTAGTACTTAAACTATATTTAATTGTATGGTTATACAGTTCACCTTTTTTTAATACTGGTGATGGGAAATGTTTATTGTTTGGAGAGTCAGGAAAAAATTGTGGCTCTAAACAAAGTCCACGATGTTTGGTTAATGGCATCCCTTCAATGTCATTATAAACACCATCCAAGAAATTACCGGAGTAGAACTGTATTCCAGGCAAATCAGTTTTAACACTCATTTCTAAGCCAGAAGTTCTTGAGTAGAGTTTCGCAGCTAAATTTAACTTTTTATCCTCATCTATATTTATTACATAATTATGATCATAACCGCCTGCATAGGTAAGTTGATTAAAATTATTTGCAATTCGTTTGCCAATAGTAATTGGCCTTCTAAAATCAAGGGGTGTATCATCTACCAATACTGCCTTACCTGTGGGAATTAGGTCACTATCTATTTCGGTGTAATATTTTGCATTAATAAATAACAGATGGTCTAAAATGTCATTACTATTTTCACCATCTAAATTAAAATATGAATGGTGAGTTAGATTAACAATTGTATCACGGTTGGATATGCATTTATAATTAATAGAGAGTTCATTTTCTTCATTTAATTTATAAATTATTATGGTTTCAATCTCACCTGGATATCCTTGGTCATTATCTGGGCTTACAAGCTTAAAGGATATTTTTGAATCAGAAACCTCACATAATGACCATTTCTGACTGCTGAATCCTTTTGGGCCTCCATGTAAATGATGTCCATTATCATTAGTTTTTAATTGAATCTTCCTTTTACCTAATAAAAATTGTCCATTTTTGATTCGATTAGCATACCTACCAGCTGTTGAACCTAGGTATAGCGGGTTACTCTTGTAATTTTTCTCATTATCATATCCCAATACGATATTTATTTTTCGACCATTTTTGTCAGGCGTATACCATCTTGTGATTGAAGCACCCCATTCTGAGAAAAAAACAACGGTATCATCATTATTCGATATTTTTAAGTTCATAGATATTTTAATGCAATTTGAAGTGTTAATCAAAAATGAAAACAAATATTTTCATGATACTAACTTATTTAAAAATCTAGTCAATAAAAATCTTGTATAGTCATAGAATTTATTATTACAATTAACCACATTTAATTTTGTTTTTGTTTTAACTAGTAGATTATTTACAAGAATGGCTAGTAATGCTAAACAAAATCTAATAAAAAAAAGTGGAGGTACGTATGTCGAGAAAATCGATAACAGTAACCCTTTTACTGTCTTCATTAACAGTGCTATTCGCCCAACCAGCATTTGGGCCTTACACTGCTGATGATCAAACAGTAATCCTAATGCACTTTGATTCTGATATTTCCAATGAAGGTAACGGAGGAGATGCTACTGCAACAGGTAGTGTGACCTTTAACGATGCCGGTAAACATGGGAATGCAGCATATTTTGATAATAGTGCATATAACGTAAATGATTCAACTATTGCAGCGGCTGATACGACTTACCTTTCGCTTTCAGATCATGCAAATCTTGATATGGAAGAAAGTTGGACCATTGAATTCTGGGCTAAATCAGCAAGCAGAAATGATTGGAGCAGTAATGTTGAGATTGTTTCAAAAACAGATACGAACACGACAGATTTTTGGTGGAATGGTGGCACACTCTCAAACTATGCTGTTGGTTTAAACGGTAGTGGAGCAGACTATCGGTGGCGCGATAAGGATGTAACTCTTAGACGTGATGCTTCAGTTGGTGGAGTAGCAGATGCTGATTCCGCCACAGGTGAATTTCCATGGATACACGTAACCTATATACACGACTATGATTCTAGATTCGAAGGAATCTTTGTTCATGACGTGAATGGTGAACTGCTTGAACATGCATTTACCCGATTCCATGGAGGGCAATCCTACTTGGAAGATCGCTGGTACCAGCACAGTCCAACAAGTCAAGGGAAAGCCTATAATCATGATCTTCCTCTTCACATTGGGGCAGACCCTGATAATATGAGTCGATTTGACGGTTGGCTTGATGAGCTGCGTGTCAGTTCTACGGTTCGTGGATTTGAAGGTGCGCCAGTACTGGCAGAGCATGGCTGGTACAATGGTAATCCAGGTTATCTAGGAAAACATAACCCTCGTACCGGTGATGTGAATCATGAAGTAAATATAGATGTTATGCAATTCAGCGCATCTGGCGATTATTCAATCACAGGTGTTGAGATGTTCTACAACACAAGAGATGATTTAGTCGATTCTTTGGCAGCAGGTGATGCATCATTTTCATCTGTGCAAATGACCTGGAGCTCTGGTGTAACATGGACAGGATCATTCCCCGTTGGGAATCGTGGGCAATACCATGAGTACTACTTCCATATAACCGATGCAGATGGTAATGTGCATCCATATGGATATGATGCTGAAGGTCAAGGCTGGGATCACAATAGGTTTGTTCCTGGAGAAGATGGTCAGTTCTACACAGTGGTAGTAGTTGATGATGAGTCATTGGTACTAGATATGAACTTTGATACTGAACAAACTGATGGCGCTCCTGCAGATAATTCTGTCTATGGATGGCATGTTGATGTGTATGGTGAATTTGCTTTGGGTGATGAAGTCCCTGATGCAGACTTCGGTTTACAAGAAAGTGAAGTTTCATTTGAGTGGTTAGATGGTGTCCCTTGTTACTTAGAAATAAGAGACGGACAGGCACTTCATGAAGAAGAATTCACATACAGTGCCTACTTTAACCTAGGTCACAACTCTGAAGGTGTAGTAAATCATAATCTGATTCTTATGTCTACACAATCTGGTGGTCGCTGGAACCAAGATGGTAGTGGATGGTGGCTTGATAATTATGCTATCCAAGTAATGGATGATGGTGCTGGAGGCAGCAAAGTTTGGAGCTACAGTACATTGCTCGGTGATTTATCATGGGCTTGGTGCTATGAGTACGCTCAGGAACTGAATATGCATTATTCAGTTGCACCACAAGAATGGTGGAATATTGTTGTCTCTTTTGATTATGATCAGGAAGACAGTAGAGGTACATTTTATTCTCTAGTAGTCAATGAGGATATGGAATTACAAACCTTTCATGCAATTGAATCTGAGATACCTGCAACAAGGTTCCATGGGCTATGGAGATTAGGTACACGTGGTGGACCTGATGCACATGCTTGGCCAGTTGGTTATGCTGACAATATTAGACAATGGAATTATGGGATAACGCCTGATGAAGATCCAGAAGGTATTTTCCATGGTCTACAACCTGATAATGTTGTTGGTGTGGATAAAGATGTGAATTTGAATCCTGATGTGTTTGAACTATCGCAGAATTATCCTAATCCTTTTAATCCAAGCACTATGTTTGATTTAACCCTTTCAAGAGCTCAGAAAGTAGATTTTGCGATCTACAATATTATGGGGCAGCGGGTTAAGACTCTGGTTGCCAGAAAAATGCCAGCTGGTGTTTATAATATCAATTGGGATGGAACGTCCAAGGATGGTCGTGAAGTCGCTAGTGGTCTTTATATTGCAAAAGCTATTGGAGATAACTTCAACTTTCAAAAGAAGATTACACTCTTAAGATAGTATAACAAATATGACAGGCGAGACATTGTCTTGCCTGTCATATTTAGCTTAGAGTCTGTTGTTTAATCATGTTTTCTAATATTAGAATTGTTAGATCAATTATCTTCGCTCTTTTAGCGGTCTTATTTATATCTTGTAATATCACAGAACCGGAAGAGTTTTATTCACCTACAGCTGGTTTTGTGAGAGTAATTATTCGGTCAGATAATAGCGATACGAATATTAATATTTTAGGTGTTGATTATAATATAAGTGACCAGGACTCATTAGATCTACTTGTATTTCAGGGTAAGGTCTTTAATGCAGACTCGAATTATGCAATCCTGTTCCACAATATCAAATCGTGGAGGCAGGAAGAATTTGTTTATAACATTCTAGATTGGGATTCTGAAAATGGTTATACAGAATTTAAAATTTTTGAAAGTCATGTACCCCCTGGGGCTTATGACTTGATTACTCTTGGTCTTATTGCAAGTATCATTGAAATAGGCCCATACCGTATCCCAATATCGTTACCGCCGGATACAGAAGGGGTTTTAGAATTGCCTACCAGCTTTACGGTAGATGAGAAAAACGTTACACAGATAACTTTGTCATTAAAACCCTTTCAAAGTATGTCCAGGTACAGAGATGATTATGTTTTTGACCGACAGATTGAGATAGAGTCAATAGAATATTTTGGTCAAGATGAATACGAAAAAGTCATAGCAGATAGTGACTCCCTAAACATATGAAGAATTTTTCAACTACATTTATTTTAATACTGCTGTTTCTTTTTGATGTTACTTGTACAGATTTTCCTCCTGGTGATACTAAAGAAGAAAATCCCAATGAAGCTCCAAATACAACTCTCGCTAATATCCCCACAAATGGTGCAACACTTTACGCTTTGGTTAATCTGAACTGGGATGGGGAGGATTATGATGGATACATTAACCATTATCAATATCGTTATACAACCGAATATCTGGTTGAAAGCATGGAAGATACAGGAGATTATTATTTTACGTCTACTGATACAAGTGGGAATTTAATAACTACATGGTGGGCAATTGATTCGATTATCGTACAACCTTGGTTAGATACAAATTCTACATCTTTAACAGTGGCATTTAATTCACTAGCTCAATTGAATCATCAACTTTTCGAAGTCAGGGCTGTAGATAATTCTGGTAATATTGACCCAACACCTGCTGAAATAGAATTTTTTACAAACCAAACTTTATTCCCTGAAACAGAGATCACATCACCAATGGATAATACAGATTTCCTTGCTAAACCAGAGGTTGATGATTGGTATCGTGGTATTCCACTTACATATAAAGCAAGTGATCCTGATGGAAATATTACAGAATATGCTTGGAGAGTTGATGGAGGGCCATGGAACTGGACAACAGATACAAGTGTTATTATTCCTCCTGATGCGTGGGCAGAGCCACTAGAAGAGGAACATATTATCACTGTTATATCAAGAGATGATACTTATTTGATTGATCCTATAGGCGATTCTGTGGAGATAGAGATTTATGTACCAACTTTTGAAAAAGATATTTTAATCTTAGATGGTACTGTTGAAGATGCGTCTCTACCATTTTTTGATGGTATGATAACTGATGAAATGACAGATTCAGCATACTTTGAGATTTTTGGTGGTAATAGGGGCGATTTAATAGTGGATGAAAGGGATTTTGCAAGGAGAAGATTTCCCAATTTTAGTGTTATCAAGAAGTATAAGATGGTAGTTTGGATAAAAGATCATTTTGCAACAGTTCCATATTTTGCTGAAGAATCTCAGAATATGAAGGCATATCTCTATGCGGGAGGTAAGATTGTGATGGCAGGAAGCAACATAATGCAATCTTTTATGGATGATTCCTATTACCTTATGGCGCCATGCGACCCATGCATTACTTACCCCTGTAAATTTGGTTCAGGTGGATGGAATTGGTTTATGAATGAAATGCTCCATGTAAATTTTGGTTTTGTTTCATCTATAGAAGGAAATTATAATAAAGCAGAAGGTTTAAATCATTATTCGGGTATAGAAATTCAAGCGGATACATCTAAAATAAAGAATATATGGCCCTTTTATAATAAACTTAGCAATATAGATTTGATTTTAGAGCCCGGCGGTTTTACAATGCCAATCTTTAAGTTGCATTCTGATGATCCTTATGCAGATCAGGAAACCTGTGCGGTTCGTTATTTTGGAAGCGGATTTGATCTCATTTATGTTGGTTTCCCAATATGGCATATGAATGCAGATGATGCTAAAACTTTAGGTGCTAAAATTTTAGAAGATATGGGTTTTTAAGAATAAATGTCTGCTTACTATAATAAAAAGATTTCTCCTATAACCTTTATTACAATTGTTTTGATTGCTGTATCTTTTTTAAGTGCAGGGAATACAGGAAAAATTTCTGGAAAAGTCGTAGATCAAGAGACTGGTGATCCGCTTGTAGGTGTTAATGTAATCATAAAAGGACTCGGTCAAGGTGCGTCTACAGATATCCAAGGTGAGTTCTTTCTCATAGGAGTACCACCTGGGAAATATAATCTTGAATTTTCTTATATTGGCTACGCTTCTCTTACGGTAAAAGAATTACTTGTACGTGTTGATCTAACATCCAATCTAGATGTGACGATGCAGATAGAAGCTATCGAAGGTGATGAAATTGAAGTTGTATCTGACAGATTAATGGTTCAGAAGGATATAACCTTTACAAGGAGGCTTGCTACAGAAGAAGATTTTTTGAATGTTCCAGGTATGGAATCTTCAGCGGATGTATTCAGAATGCAGGCAGGTACAATAACTGATATTCAACCTGTGAGATTAAATCTCGATAATGGGCAGCAGCTCCAAGTACGAGATGAAAGTCTGAAAAATATTCATGTCCGTGGTGGTCGCGGTGGTGAAATACTTTACATGGTAGATGGTATGCCTGTTACTCATCCATTATATGGAGGAAGAAGTGTTCTGGATTTAAATGTATCTGATGTATCTCAGGTGGAGATACTGAGTGGAGCTTTTAGTGCAGAATATGGTCAGGCGCAGTCAGGTGTAGTAAATATTACAACTAAAACTGGTGGTGATGATCTATCCGGTAACATTGAATTCAAAACTGATAATAATTTGCCATTAATTGACAATTCTTATAATACAGATTATGTTTCTTTCACTTTAGGTGGGCCTATACCGTTGCTTGGGTCAAAATTTAATTTCTTCACCTCTGGGAATTTGAATAGGACTGATACTTGGCTAGACAATGGTAGAAAAAGAAAAGAGTTGAATTGGTCAAATCTGGGAATTCAAGAAAGACAGGATAATAATGTTAATTTAAATATGAAACTGAATTACAATATATCAGATCAAATAAATGTAATATTTTCATATAATGATGCATATAAGCAGTGGTCTAACTTTAATTGGATGTGGCATCAAGCTCCTGATAATATGGCAGAATTCAATAGGCAAACAAATCGCTATAATCTTCGCTTGAATCATTTTGTCTCAAAGAAAACATTTTATAATCTAAATATTGGTTATATGACAGTAAAATACAATGCATCGATTGACGGCGTAAGTAAACCAGATGACTGGTGGGTTTTTAGAGATGGAGATTGCGAAGAATATCCTGATAGTGTGGACTGTAATGATCCAGATGGCTTCTATAATAATGATTCTCTTGGAGATACTTTATATTCTAATATTACTAACCCAACTGTAGATCAGGTTACGGGTTTTTACAACACTTCAGGTAGGGAAGATATATGGAGAGATGATTTTACAAAAACATTAACCCTCAAGTTTGATATTACTTCCCAGTATAATAAATACAATATGTTTAAAACAGGATTTTCTGTCCAGGCAAATGATCTTCATTATGTAGATTTGGCTGATGGGGCTACGAATCTATCTGTATACGGACAGCAATATTTCACAATGCCATCTGATAGTATTACATACCCAGAACCTCCTGGCCCTTATCCACAGTACGGAAGGACAAGGTGGGTTTTTGATGCAAAACCAATAACTGGAGCATATTATCTAGAAAATAAATTTGAGATAAAATCCTTAATACTTAATGCCGGTGGAAGAATTGACTTTTTATATCTTGGGAAATCAGTAGACTCTGATGAATTTAGATCTGATTGGGAAAATGCTACCGGGTTAAAATCGGATTGGAAACTAACGAAAGCAAAATTTAGCCCAAGATTTGGCATCTCCTTTCCGGTCACTGAATATGTAGTTCTATTTTTCTCATATGGCCATTTTTTGCAAACTCCTGAGCTCCAATATTACTATCGTGATCCATATACCGGTGGTTTTACTGGTAACCCTCATCTTGATTATGAACAAACAGTCTTATATGAATTTGGATTTACAAATCAATTCAGTGACAATTTTTCTCTTGATATTAAGGCTTACAATAAAGATATATCAGAACAGACGCAAACCTTACGTCTATACGCAAATCTTGGTCTACCAGTTTGGTTGTATGACAATCGTGGGTTTGCCCGAGCCCGTGGACTAGAATTTGAGTTAAATAAGAAACCCGCAGGGAGATTTAATATTTTATCAGGTAAATTGACCTACACAGTACAATGGGCAACTGGGTATTCATCATCAACATTTGGTGAATATGTATGGGAACAGTATGGTTTCCCCAACCCAATTAGGGAGAGGAGGCTTGATTGGGATGTCAGGCATCAAGTTGTTTCAAATATAACGTTGGCTTTACCTAAAGGTAGACAAAAAAGTTTTCTAGGGGTTAAATTACCATCCGATTGGGCCCTGACATTTCTAACGCGCTTCTCTACGGGAAGAGCATATACACCAGGGACTATGGACATATTTGAACAACGATTGTTAGATAATACTGGATCATATCCACCAACAATAGTAACGGATGTAAAATTCAATAAGAATTTTTCAGTTCCATTCATAAATAAATCCATCACATTCTATGCAGAGATTTATGATTTATATGATAGAAATAATCCTCAAGGGCTTAACAATTGGACAGGGTACCCTTATGCCTACGGAGATTTATTAGGTGGATCAAAAAGATTTTACAGTCACAGAGAAATAACAATACTTCGCCAGCCAATGCAATTTGATCAAAGTAGATATATAAAAATTGGTTTGAATCTTAATCTGTAGTTTGAAATGAAAAAAAATTACATAGTTATATATTTAACCATAATAAATATAATGATTGCTCAATATGAAAGACCTGGAAGTACGTCCGCTCAGTTTCTCAAAATTGATGTAAGCCCTGCGGCAGCGGCAATGGCAGGATCTTATATATCTGTTGCAAATGGAGCTGACGCTTTATACTATAATCCTGCTGCAATAGCGAATATGTCAGAAAAAGTGAATTTATCATTCAATAAAACAAACTGGTTTGCGGGTATTGTACATGACTATAGTGCTATTGCATTCAATGCAGGAAGACTAGGTTCATTTGGAGCCCTGCTTACGCGGTTGGTTACTGATGAAATGAAAGTCCGCACTCCAATGCAACCTGATGGTACAGGAGAAACATTTTATGCTGGCAGTTATCGTTTAGGTGCTGCGTATGCAAGAAAAATGACAGATCGAGTAAATTTTGGGGGTACTTTTAATTATATATTTATTTCACTCTTTAGAGAATTCAAGCAAGAAGCAGTCACTCTTGAGTTATCTGCTAGTTATGATGTAGGTATAAGGGATATGCGATTTGCAATGAAGATAGGTAACTTTGGTTCCAGCGTCAAGTTCGTGAATGAAATATATGAGATGCCTACTAATTTTTCATTCGGTTTATCTGGGAATATATATGATAAAGGGCCGAATAAATTCTTATTATCCGCATCTATTTTAAAACCCAATGATGGACCTCCAATAGGATTAACCGGATTTGAATACAGTATGAACCAAATAATATTTTTTCGAGGGGGTTATAATTTTGGTCATTCCACCGCTACATGGTCTATGGGTGGAGGTGTCAGATTTAAATTAGCAGAACGACATTTCAGTACAGATTTTTCTATAAATGATTTTTCTGCACTCGGTATAACAAGCCGCTACGGGATTAATCTACACTTTTAGTATTTATCTGTAATTAAAAACCCTTAAAGAACAATGAATCTTGATTTAAGAGGAAATATTGCTGTAATAACTGGTGCAGGAAGTGGAATTGGTGCAGCCTGTGCTTCATTATTCTATGATGCAGGAGCAGAACTTATCTTAGTAGATAAGAAATTTGAAAACAATCAATCAAATTTGAAAAAATATGCAGATAAAAGCTTTACTTTGGATATTACATCGGAAGATGATGTAAAAAATCTTTTGGAGAGAGCTACAGAAAAATATGGGCGTATTGACCATTTGATTAATTCAGCAGGAATATACCGTGAAAAACCTTTAGTTAATTTAGAGTTATCTGATTGGAATGAGATGTTAAATGTAAATCTTATTGGTACCTTCCTATTTTGTAAGCATAGTATCCCATTACTAAAGAAGAGTAGTAGTGGATCTATAGTTAATATTGCTTCGGTTGCTGGTCAGATAGGTGGTTTTGTTGCAGGAGCTGATTATTCTGCATCCAAAGCTGGCGTATTGTGTATGACAAAGTCCCTAACGAATCAAGTAAAAGATTATAAAATTAGGGTAAATACAATTTCTCCAGGGCCAATCGAATCACCAATGACTGAAAATTGGCCGCCTCAAAGAAAAATAGAATTTCCAAAAAATATTCCTCTAGGTAGGCTTGGAAAACCTAAAGAAGTTGCAAATGTTGCCCTCTTTCTTTGCTCTAATATGGCGAGTTATGTAAATGGCGCTACCATAAATGTTAATGGTGGCCTTTATATGTCGAACTAATCCTCATTATTTGCTCGCATCAGTATTTCTGTAGAATATATTATTATCATTTTTATTAGACAGTATTTTACAATTTCTTAATAAAATCTCTTTAGGAGGTTCTTCATATCCTTTCCATTTGTAAGGATCATCTCCAGAAACCTGTATAACTTTACGATAATCATGCATTGCTATAGCTTCATCACCAGGATTGTCCCAAGGTAAAAGAGAGAATGAATTCATATAGTGCAATGCTAATGCCCGTCTATATTTATCTGTACGATTCTTTTCAGATTTATGTAGTAAATAACCATTAAAGAACAACACATCACCTGCCTTCATGGGTACTGGTATTTTATCAGATTCGTTAAACCCAAATGCAGACTCGGCATAATCATAGTCATCATATTCTCCATGATTATGTTTAGGGTAAAGATATCCTTTTTGGTGTGATCCAGGTATTACCCAGAGGCATCCATTTTCCAAAGTAGAGTCATCAATTGCTATCCAAGCGGCCGTTAAGGATCTATCTCTTGTCGGTATAGCATATTCGTCTTGGTGCCAATTATTACCTGGCATTTCCGGTCCCTTAACAAAGTACATTGATTGCATACATTTTACATTTCCATCCCAAACTGGAAGATGCGCTCCTGTAATTTTCGAAAGAACATTTACAATTTTTCTGTGTTTAATATAATCTACAATTACCGGACTCAAATAATGTGGCTGATGTACAGCTAAAATCTCTTTAAGAATCTCAGTATTAGATAATTCATTTGAAAAAATATTGTATCCTTTACCTGGGTATTTCCCTTTAGCGATTTGAATAATTTCTTCTTTTAATTCTTCAATTTGCA
>CETH01184027.1_pt1 | contig 36871 bp, 32 predicted proteins | sample 361461 | NCBI WGS metagenome assembly CETH01 (sample SAMEA2622695, study PRJEB7988) | marine metagenome | isolation source: saline water (ENVO:00002010), including
AAAAATTACAATTCTATCTTTTTCATTTGAATTAATCTATTTAATATATCTTGAATAGATTTTTCATCAGGAGGTTTAAAATTTGCAGCTGATAGCTGGCGACCTAATACTTGACTACCTAGGTGAGCTAATTGAATTCTTAAAGCAATTAAAAGTTCTAGCCCTAATCCTCCAGAATAAGTTGATATAGCTATAGGTCTACCATTAAATAATTCCCTAAAATCTTCGCCAAGAATTGATAGCCATGCTATAGAGTTAGATAATATAGGTGGTATCGATCCATTGTATTCTGGCGCACAGATGATCCATTTTTCAGCTAGAAATAAATTGTCTTTTAGATCATGAATTGATTGAGGGATATGTTTTGAAGGTTCATTCCTCGGATTAAATAAGGGGATATTCATTGCTGTGAGGTCAAGCACTTTGCTTGATAGTTTTAAATCAGTTGCATTTCTTTGAAATTGATTTGCTAGTTCAAGATTTTTTCCATTACTAGCAGCAATAATTATAATATTTAGATTTTTTGACATTTTATAAGTGGAATTAGTAGTTTTCTCCTGATTTGCGATGATGTACCGCTGTTAGGTCATTTTGATTCATTAATGAACCACAATTGATTTCTGCATAAATAACCACGTGATCTCCGCATTCCATCCTTGATTTCACCGTGGCTTCTAGCCATGCTATAGATTCAGGGATGATTAATTGTGATTGAGGAGTTATTTCTAAGTCTAATCCCTTAAATCTATTCTCACCAGGAGCAAATGGTTTTAGAAATTGTTTCATCACTTTTTGATAATTTTTTGCGCCAAGAATATTAATAGCTAATTTATCCTCGTTTTGTAAAAGGGACTCTACTGCTCTATCTTTAGCAACTGCAACACTTATTCCTGGTGGATTAAAGCTTGCCTGGCTGATCCAACTGGCTAACATCCCACTATTGATAATCGTATCGTCACTTTTCTTGGAGGCAGTGAGGATACATAGTGAGCCTACAATTCTTCCTAAAGCCATTAAAGAAGGATCTGTTTTACTTGATAACATTCCACTAGAAGCTTTTCTTTTCAATCTTTTAGAAGTTTGTTTAATTCTCCTTCCAAATTGAGTGCCGATCTCTTCTATTTCTTTGATTTGAAGTTTATTCGGACGAAATTTAATCCTAATTGATTCGAAATTAAGTTTAAAGCCCCCATCTTTTAGCTTGGATTCAAGTAAGTCAATTGCTTCTCCACTCCATCCAAAACTGCCAAAAACGCCAACAGGCTTTTTTTTGTCACCATTTGCAAGAATATTTCCTAATGCTGAAACTATTGGAGTAGGAGCATGTCCCGCTAAGGTTGGGGATCCTATTAGATATCCATGCGAATTATTAATTGCATCGATTATTTCTTTGGTGGATGCAAACTCACAATTTATACTAATCACTTTGATATCAGTTCTGCAAATACCTCTAGCAATTGCGTCTCCAATTGCAGCTGTATTTCCATATGCACTTGCATATAAAAGTACAACGTTGAGATCATTGGATGCAATATTTTCTCCCCACCTTAAATATTTTGTGAATAGATTATTTAAATTAAACTCTATTGCTGGACCATGAATAGGAGCTATTACTTGGAGATCTAATTCATAGATTCTTTCTACCATTGAATCGATTTGAGATGCCATGGGAGCTATTAGGCAATCATAAAAATGTTTTCTTTCAATTTCGGTACTAAGTGTATTTTGTTCAGCCCATTGTTCAGAATAAATATGCGCTGCAAATATTTTTTCACTATATAATATTTTCTTCTGAGGATCATATATTGCCATACTCCCTGGCCATCTTGCGGATGGACATGGCATTAAATTTAGTTTTATATCGTCTGATATAATCAATTGTTGGTCTTTTTTAATTATATCAATATTAGGAATATTATTAGTCTTAATTGAATCCAATGATTTAGTCTTAGCTTCCCATAGTTCATTTATGAGTTTTGCACCAGGAGCAGAACTAACTATTGATAATTGATACCGAAGAGAATTAAGTAAATAAATAAATTCAATAATCTTTGGGTTAATATGTCCTGTAATTATTGAAATATTATTGATATTATTATTAATTTCTTTCAGATATTTAAGATAAATTTCGAAATATTCTGATGGGGGAGGATGAATTATTAATAGTTTATCTTTCAGTAAATATATATATGAGTTCTCACTGCTACCTTTCTCAAGATTAAATTCAATCTCGAATCTTTTTTTATTCTCATTCATTACTCTAAATGAATAAATATTCTCGTCTATTTTGAATATTTTTATTAAATCTTTTTTTTTAGAATCGTTCATATTTAATTGTTAATTAAAAAATAATTCATTATTAGTAGTGATTTCCAGTTTTTCTATGATGCACTGCTGTTTTCGAATCTAATTTTGAGATTTTCCCATTTTTAACTATGCCGTAAATTATCCAATGATCAGGAGTTTCCATTCTCGATTCTACAATGCAATCTAAGAATGCTAAAGAATCTACTAATACTGGACCACCTTTGGCTAAGTTTTCACTGATTTTTACATCTTTAAATCTGTCTGCTCCTGGAGGAAATCTTTTTAAGAAATGACGAAACATTTGTTGGTAGTTATTTTCTTCTAACACGTTAATAACGAAATAATTTCCTACTTGTAAAAAAGATTCAATAGCTCTATCTTTGGCAACTGCAACCGTTAAACCTGGTGGTTCAAAGCTTGCTTGGCTAACCCAACTTGCAACCATTGCACTTTTTTTCAGGTTTTTACCTTCTCCATTTTTTGCTGTTACAACATAAAGACCACCACTTAATCTGCCTAAAGCTTGGTCCATATTATTATCTAATTTTTTGATAGCTTCCATATTTTTCTTTCTATTTAACATTTGTCCTAAATCTGTTCCTGCTTCTTCAAATTTCTGAAAAGTATTTTCGTCTGGAGATTCTTTAACTCTTAGGGGAGATAAAACTTGCTTTTGACCAAGTTCTCTAAATTTGCTTGCCAAAGAATCTATTGGCTCATCATTTCCACCATAAGAGTCATATACAACATTCATTTGTTTCTCTTTCATTGCTGCCAAAATAGTCCCAATTGATTGTTGCAAGTCTTCATCCACTTCATTAGGCCACGTAGGTATTACAATTCCTTTTGCTTCGCTTATTAAGGCTGATAGCTCTTGCGGGTCTGATGAACGTAAGTCAATAAGCTGACATTGTGCGTTAGCTTTACCTATGCCATGTGCCAGGGATTGACTTAGTTTATCGCAATAACCATATTGACTGATATAACAAACCGCTATGTATTCATTACCAGCATTACGTTGATTACTCCATTCAAAGTACTTATCTTTCCAAAATTTCACTTGATAGTGAAGAAGAGGACCATGTCCAACTGCAATAGTTTTGATCTCAGGAAGTTTATCCATTTTTTTTATTGCTTGTATTACACTCCTAGCATTTGGTCCCATTAAACAATCATAATAAAATTCAAAGTCTGGCAGAATCTCTTTTTCATCTATATCAAACAAATTATTTGAACAATAATGCAATCCAAATGCATCACATGTGTACAGTACTTGTGTCCCTTGATCAAATGAGAAAATAGTATCAGGCCAATGTAGATTTGGAGCGCTTATAAATTCAATTTCATGATTGATTTGGCTTGATATATTTATGCCTAATGGGAGCTTATCACCAGTTTTTACTGCTAATGATTTAAATGGTTTATGTAATTGATTTTCTAAAAATTTTAAAGCTATTTTAGATCCAACTATTATGATATTTTCATTAAGGTTAAGAAGATCCCCAATTAGTCCAGAATGATCTGGTTCAGTATGACTGACAATGAGGAAGTCAATAGATTGAGGATCAATTTTGGAGAAAGTTTCCTTAACCCAAAGATCTTTGAACTTCTCATGACTAGTATCAATTAGAGCAATTTTCTCTCCTTCAATTATAAAACTATTATAAGTTGTACCATTTCGAAGTCCAAATTCAATGTCAAATCTACTTCTTTTCCAATCCAGTGATCTGATCGCAGTAGTATCCCCTGTAAACTCTGATGATTGAATACTTAGTTTTTGCTTGGTTTGGTCCAAATGTAAATTATTTTCCGTTGAAGAGGTTACCATAAGTAAAATTCTTTATAACCTGATTTTAGTTATATAGAATAAATTCGCGTCAATAACGCATTTTATGCAAACTAGTTTTGTAATTTCTAATAATAAACTTTCCTGAGATTGCTATATGGAACTCACCCCCATCAATCAAAAAGAATCTTATGTTCCAACTAATGGATATGAAATTAGAGAGGCATTCCTAAATTTCTTCGCAGCTAGAGAACATTTAGTAATTAAAAGCGCTTCTTTAGTACCTGAAGATCCAACTGTAATGCTTACTATTGCAGGGATGCTGCCCTTTAAACCAGTTTTTTTAGGGATAAAAAAAAGACCTGCCTTGAGAGCTACATCTAGTCAGAAATGTATTAGAACAAATGATATAGAGAATGTCGGATTGACAGCGAGACATCATACTTTTTTTGAGATGTTGGGTAATTTTTCTTTTGGGGATTATTTTAAAAAAGAAGCTATTCAATGGTCCTGGGAATTAATTACAGATGTATTTAAACTAAATCCAAATAATATAGTAGTAAGTGTTTTCGAAAAAGATGATGAGTCAGTAGAAATCTGGAGAGATCAAATTGGAGTGAATCCTGAAAGAATCATAAGGATGGGAGAAAAAGATAATTTCTGGTCTTCTGGAGCGACAGGACCATGCGGACCCTGCTCAGAGCTTTATTATGATTTTCATCCAGAGCAAGGGTCTGAAGAAATTAACCTTGAAGACGATAGTCGATTTATAGAATTTTATAATTTAGTTTTTATGCAATATAATCGCAGTTCTGATGGCAGTATTTCAGAGTTGGAATCGAGGAATATTGATACTGGAATGGGTTTAGAAAGAATGGCTCAAATTCTTCAGAAAAAAGCTAATAATTATGAAACTGATCTGATTTTCCCATTAATCGAAAGAGCAGCAAATATAGCTAATATTGATTACTTTTCAACAGATAAAAAAAATCAAATTTCTTTAAAGATTTTAGGTGATCATTCCCGAGCTGTTGTCCACTTAATATCTGATGGAGTCAAATCAAGTAATCTTGGTAGAGGATATATTTTACGCCGTTTAATCCGAAGAATGATTAGACATGGCAGACTTATTGGAATTAATAAAAGTTTTTTACCTGTCTTGGCAAAGCTTGCTATTAATTTAATGGAACAAGCTTATCCTGATCTTGCAAAAAATTCTGATCAAATTATTAGGGAGATTGAAACTGAGGAATCTCGATTTTTATACACCTTAGAGAGAGGTGAAAAATTACTATCTGAATTAATAGCTTCTAAATCTAAATTTATCAGTGGGGAAAAGGCTTTTGAATTGTATGATACTTTTGGATTTCCTTTAGAGTTGACTCAAGAGATCGCATATGAACATGGTATTGATGTCGACTTACAAGGATTTGAAGATCAAATGCTAAAGCAGCAAGCGAGAGCTAAGGCTGCGTCAACAAATATAGATTTAACTCTTCAAGGATCTCTTGAAAGAGAAATAGATTCTTTTTCAAAGACAGAGTTTATTGGTTATTCAACATTAGAATCATCAGCTCAAATAAAAGGAATCTTTCTTGATTCTCACTTGGCAGAAAAGGCAATTAAAGGCGATAAAGTTCAAGTTGTTCTAGATAAAACTTCTTTTTATGGAGAGTCTGGAGGTCAGATTGGTGATCAAGGACTTATTTATTCAGATAATTTAGAATTACATATTGATAATGTTATAAGAAAGAAAAATATATTTCTTCATTGTGGAATTATAAAAAAAGGTTCTATTGCACTTAATCAAGTTGTAGAAACTCGAGTTAATAAAAGAGAAAGGTTAAAAGCGCAGGCAAATCATACCGCTACTCATTTACTTCAGTCAGCGCTGAAATTAGTTGTTGATCAAGGTGTTGGTCAGAGAGGGTCTTTAGTAGCATTTAATAAGTTGAGATTTGATTTCAATTCTTCTTCTGCTATTTCTAAAGTAGAAATTTCTCAAATTGAATTACTTGTAAATAAATGGATCATTGAGAATCATCCAATTCTCATAAAAAATATGCCTATTTCAGATGCCCTAGAGGCAGGTGCTTTGGCAATGTTTGGTGAGAAATATGGAGAGATTGTAAGAGTAGTTGACGTTCCTGGGGTGTCTATGGAGTTGTGTGGCGGTACTCACGTTACTAGTACTATAGAACTTGGTTTTTTTAAGATTATTAATGAAATTGGAATCTCTGCAGGTATAAGAAGGATTGAAGCAGTCGCAGGACCAGCTGTTTTAGAATATTTTACAACTAGAGATGATGTGGTTAATCAGTTAAGTGCTTTATTGAAGGTTCAACCCAATCAAATTGTTGATCGTGTTCTTAATCTCCAAGCCGATAATCAAGATAAATCTAAATTATTAAATAAAGCTAATGAAGAAATAGTTGTTTCAAAAGCGCTTTCGATTGCTTCTCTTTCAGAGATAATCAATGGGACAAAAATCATTATTAAAACCATTCATGGTATTGAAGGAAGTGCTTTGCAGAAATTGGCTTTGACAATTATTGATGAATTGGGAGACCAATCGGCTGTAATCCTAGGAGGTAACCCAGATTCTTCAAATAAAAAGAAATTACTTTTCGTAGTCGCTTTTGGATCAGCTTTGTTAGATAAAGGTCTTAATGCAGGTGTATTTATCAATAATGTCGCTAGGATTTGTTCAGGAGGAGGAGGAGGAAAACCAAATTTAGCTAGCGCTGGAGCTAAAGACTCTGCAAAGTTGCCTGATGCATTAGAGTTTGCAAAGAAAGAATTAATTAATCTAATTAGATAATTTTATCCTGAGAAATAAGTACTATTTTGTAGGCTAGATTCAATTTGATCTAATAATTTTCTTGCTTCTTTAATATTAAGACTATTTTCATGAATAGATAATTCACTTTCTAATCTAATATTTTCGATTATTTGTTCTGGATTATAATTCATAGCTTTTAAAACATCAGATTTACTATCTTCTTTAATTATATTAGTTATATTATATTTATTATCCTGATTTATATTGATATGAATTGTATTAGTATTGCCAAATAAATTATGAAAATTCCCCATAACTTCTTGATATGCTCCTACTAAAAATATTCCTAATATATATTCATTGTCTTTTGAAAACTCATGAAGATTTAGTAATTGTTTAGTAGTACCATTATTGATAAAATTAGCTAATCTACCATCTGAGTCGCATGTAAGGTCTGCAAACTTTGCAGGCAAATTAGGTTTCTCTTTCAATTTGTGTATTGGCATTATTGGGAAAAGCTGTTTAATTGCCCAACTGTCTGGTATAGATCTAAATATTGATAAGTTTGCATAATATGTTGATGCTAAAGTTATTTCTAAATCTTGTAGATCTTGAAACGAAGTCTTTGTCTTCTTCATTATTGCAGATATTTCCTTAGCGCATGACCATGTTAATTGTTCAGATAATGCTCTATCTTGTAGGTTCATATAACCAAGTCTGAATGCAGCTAATGAGTCATCTTTAAATTTTTTGGCATCATTCCAAAGTTCTATTATCTTTGACAAGTTAATTTCTTTATTTCTAAGTTCTTTAATATTATTAAGTGTCTCAAATAAATTTTTGATTATTATTGATTGATTATCATAATTATCATCTATATTGGATTTGATTGTACTAGTTCCAAGAATATTAAAGATTAATACTGAGAAATGACTCGCAATAGATCTTCCGCTTTCAGAGATTATTATTGGATGATTTATATTATTTAATTCACAACAATCGTTGATTGTAGCAACAACATCATTAGCATAGTTTTGTAAAGAATAATTTGTTGAAGCATTGAATGAGGTCTTACTGCCATCGTAATCAATACCTAATCCACCTCCAACATCCAAGTATTCCATAGGCGCTCCAAGATGAACTATTTCTGTATAAATTTGGCTTGCTTCTTGAAGCGCATCTTTAATAATTGCAATATCACTTATTTGGCTTCCAATGTGAAAATGCAATAATTTAAGTTCATTTAATAAGTTTGCTTTTTTAAGATCTTTGACTGTATCCATTATCTCTGGAATTGATAATCCAAATTTTGATTTTTCTCCAATTGATTTTCCCCATCTCCCTATACTCTTGCTTGATAATTTTGCTCTAATCCCAATGATGGGAAATGCCCCAAGAGTCTTTACTGCTTCAATTATTCGAAAGACTTCATCGCGTTGTTCAATTACTATTATTGGCTTTAGACCTAATTTCCTCGCCAAAATAGCTGTCTCTATATATTGATGATCTTTATAACCATTACAAATAATTAGTGCGTTCTTATTCTTTAATGTAGATAAACTTATCAAAAGTTCTGATTTACTGCCTGCTTCTAATCCTAAGTCCCATTTTTCTCCGAAATTGATTATTTTTTCTATTAAATGCCTTTCTTGATTACATTTTATGGGAAAAACACCTTGATAAATATTTTTATATTTATAGGTTTTAATAGCATTTAAAAATGCATTATTTATTTCATCTATTCTGTCTTTTAAAATATCATTAAATCTAATAATTAAAGGTAGATTGACTTTTCTACTATTCAACTCTTTAGTTAATTTATATAGATCTATATGAGGACCCTCCTTTCCTTGTGGAGCTATTTGGATATTCCCGTCCTTGTTGATTGAGAAATACTTGTCTCCCCACTGGTCTATCTCGTATAGTTCTGCACTATCTTTAATTTCCCATTCTTGAGGAGATTTATCGCTGTAAGAATGTCCCAACTTTGCTGTTCTAGAAACTTTAATTCTCTTTCAAATTAAAGTGATTAAAACTAAATTTCATCTTTTCTTATCTTTATGTGAAATTTTTACTTGCCAATTAAACACTCTGCGAATGAATATAGTGTTGTTATATTTTATCTAATGACTTTAGAACGTACTTTTATAGCTATTAAACCTGACGGAGTTCAGAGAGGTTTGATAAGCGAAATTATTGGAAGATTTGAAAGAAAAGGTTTTAAGCTGGTTGCCTTAAAACAATTAATTCCTTCTGAGGAATTAGCTAAAAAACACTATTCTGTGCATTCCGAGCGACCATTCTTTAGAACTTTAGTTGAATTTATTTCAAGTGGTCCAGTAATTGCAATGGTCTGGGAAGGAGAAGGGGTTATTTTAAGTTCAAGAAAAATGATTGGAGCAACACAACCTTTAGAAGCAGAACCAGGAACTATTAGAGGTGACTTTGCTGTTAATTTAGGACGTAATGTTATTCATGGCTCTGATGCTCAGGAAACAGCAAATTTTGAAATCAATTTATGGTTTCAACCTAATGAATTACACTCATGGGAGCCTTCAGATAAATCTTGGAGGGTTGAATAGATCGATTCAATTTTCAAATCTTTTAACAGAAAAATTTTTTAAGAACTGTTTGTCTAGATTATTTAATTCTAATCCTTGAATTAACTTAAGAATTAATTGACTTGTTTTAGCTGCTAGTAAAACCCCATTACGATAGTGTCCAGTTGCGAGGAATAAGTTTTTAAGACTTGATTCTCCCAGTAAAGGCATTTTATCGGGTGTCGTAGGTCTAAAGCCCCACCAATGCTCCATATGTGGCCATCTATTGGCTTCAGGCAATAAATTTCTTATGCCTTCTAATAGTTCCTTTTGACCTGCTGGTGTATTACCAATAGCAAACCCCGCATCGTTTTCAATAGTTGCACCAATAACAATTAGCCCATCTTCTCTAGGGACTAAATATGTTCTCTGCCTAAATAAAATTCTTTTTAAAGCATTTTTAGGACCTTGTATTGAAAGCATTTGTCCTTTCACCGGGTAAATAGGAATTTCATGGAAAACTTGTTTACTCCATGCTCCACAACATAAAATTGCTTTATTGCTAAAAATATTTTTTATTTCTCCAAAGCAGTTTTTTATTTTGACACCATAAAAATATTGAGACTCTTGTAAAATTTCTTTCACTTCAATTCCTTCTTCAAATTGAACACCTTTAGAAAAACATGCTTTTTCTAAAGCCCTCATCAATTGTCTTCGATTGTCTATTTGCCCATCTAAGGGGAAAAGAATCCCTGTTTTCCAAGAATCTTCTAAGTTTGGTATCTCATTTTTAATCTCTTGATGGGATAAATATTTCCCAAACTTTGATGTCGGATATTTGTCAATTTCATCGTCGCTATGAAAAGGTACTATGATTCCTGATTGTCTTAGACCACACTTCATTCCACTATCAGCTTCTATATTTTTTACCCATAAAGGGATTTCTTTCAAACTTTCCTGTCCAAGTTTGAGCATCTCATCCTCTAAGCCTTCAGCATGTGGCGCTAGCATTCCTGCAGCAACAAATCCAGCTGCTTCTTTCCTGCTCCTACTCAAAACCTTAACTTTTTCTCCTTTGCGTGATAATTCATATGCTATCGAGAGACCAATGAGACCACCTCCTAGAATTAATATTGGGGTATTATGTGTTTTAGTCATGGAAAATTAATTCGAAATAATTTTTTCAGACTTTTTGATGGACACTTTTCCATATTATTAAAAAGTAATCTTTTTCATAATGAGTGATAACAAATCTTGGGAAGCAGTAATTGGTTTAGAGACTCATGTTCAGTTGAGTACAATAAGTAAAATCTTTGCTTCTGCTTCGATTGCCTTTGGTGATAATCCTAATATTCATATTGATCCTGTGGTGTGTGGCTTGCCAGGCACTTTACCGGTGCTAAATGAAAAAGTCCTTGAATATGCAGTGAAGACATCCTTAGCTTTGAATTTGAATGTTGCAGAGCATTGTAAGTTTGATAGAAAGCAGTATTTTTATCCTGATTTACCCAAAAATTACCAAATCTCACAATTTGATGAACCTTTGGCTGAGGAGGGATGGTTAGAAGTCGAAATTGTAGAAAAGGGTAAAGAAACTTATTTAAAGAAAATAGGTATTGAAAGATTACACATGGAAGAGGATGCTGGCAAATTAGTACATGTTGGCAGTGACCGATTATCAGGATCCAAGTATTCTTTAGTAGATTACAATCGCGCTGGTACTCCTTTAGTAGAAATTGTTAGTAAACCCGATTTAAGGACAGGTAGAGAAGCCTCTGAATACGCCTCCGAGATAAGAAGAACTGTTCGGTACTTAGGCGTTTCGGATGGCAATATGCAAGAGGGTTCATTACGCTGTGACGTTAATATTTCAGTAAGAAGAGGACCAAATGCTCCTTTTGGTACAAAAGTGGAAATTAAAAATATGAATTCTTTTTCAGCTATTCAAAAGGCATGTGATTATGAAATTCAAAGACAAATAGAAGCCTATGAAGACGGAGAAGAAATCATTCAAGAAACAAGATTGTGGGATGAATCCAAGCAAATTACAAAGAGCATGAGATCTAAAGAAGGGAGTAGTGATTATAGGTACTTCCCAGATCCAGATCTTGGACCTTATGAAATATCAAGAGAGATTCTCCAAAAATGGAGTGATGAATTGCCAGAATTAGCTCCTTCAAAAAGATCTAGATATGTTAAAGAATTTGGATTGTCTTCATATGATGCAAGGGTTTTGACCGATGAATTAAACATGGCCCTGTTTTTTGAGTCAACTGTTGCTTTTGGAGCAGATCCTAAATTAGCTTCTAATTGGATTACAGGCGATATAGTCAGCTTTGTAAAATCCAACAAAATAAATTTCTTAGATTTAAATTTAACTCCAGTTAATTTAGCGAAAATGATTGATCTTATAAGTAGTGGCAAAATCAGCGGGAAAATAGCTAAACAAATTCTTCCTGAATTAATTGAAAGCAATAAATCTCCTTTAGAGATTATTGATGAAAAAGGCTTAGGAATGATTAGTGATCTTCAAACCATTTCTTCGTTGATTGATCAATTAATAATAGATTTCCCTTCTGAAGTTAGTGCTTTTAAAGCCGGCAAAAATAAACTTCAAGGATTTTTTGTAGGTCAACTAATGAAACGAACTCAAGGAAAAATAGATCCAAAACTTGCTAATAAGTTATTAGCTGAGAAATTAAATCATTAAAGAATTTCACGTATCTGCATTTTCCATAAATCATTATTCTTTGAGTTATTTATTATTTGATCCGCAGAATTTATTTTTGCTTCATATTGCATTTGAGCGTTAATTATATTTTTTGCTTCTGATATATTTATTTGATCTCTTTTCATTAATCTTTCAATTTGCATAATTTTTGGACAATAAATTAACCATATTTCATTACATAAATTGGTGAAATTTGCTTCAAATAAGAGCGGTACTATTAAAACAATTATAGGAGAGTTATTAAGCTTTATACAATCATTACTCATATTCTCTTTAATCAGCGGATGCATTATGCTTTCTAACCATTTTTTTTCTTTTGGATCATTGAATATGATTTTTCTTAATTTCTTTCTATTGATTGTTTGATTATTTTGCTTTGAATTTATGATTGATTCTCCATATCTTTTGATAACTTTTGCTGTGGTAGTTTGCTCAACAGATAGTAAATCCCTTGCATATTCATCAGCATCTAAAACAGGTAATTTCTTTTCATGTTTAAGGAAATTACTAATAATGCTTTTCCCGGAAGCAATACCGCCCGTAATCCCAATTATTCTTCGTTTACTTAATGAATTGGAAATTTTCACTTAATTTAGTTATATCTATCATATATCAGAATTTTTCTAAAACAGAGGTAAGTATTTTGAATGTTTTTTCTTCATCTTGGTCTCAGGTTAAAGGTGGTGTAATTGTACCAGGGGATTTTCTAGGTTCAGCAGATACTTGTGGTTTGAAGACTTTCAATAAAAAAGATATTGCTTTAATTTTAGCTCCAGAGCAATCTTCTTGTGCTGGAGTATTTACTAAGTCAAAGGTTAGATCAGCATGTATCGATTTAAATATTAAAAGAATCACTGATAATCCTGGAAAACTTAGAGCTATATTTATCAATTCTGGATATGCAAATGCTTGTACAGGAAAACAGGGCTTGGTTGATGCCATGGAAATTACTACACAATTAGCAAAAATATTAAATATTGAAGAGGATTCCATTCTTATTTGTTCAACAGGAGTTATTGGTCAAAAACTTCCTATGGATAAAATTCTTCCTTGTTTACCTAATCTTGTCTCTAGGCTTGGTAAAGAAACCAGTCAAGATATAGCAGAATCTATTCTTACAACAGATTTAACCACGAAAGAAATTGTTTTACAAAAGAAACTAGGGGATCAATTAGTCAATATTGGAGGCGTAGCTAAAGGTTCTGGGATGATTTATCCTAACATGGCAACAATGTTGAGTTTTCTTACCTGTGATGCTTTTGTAGAGGAAAGAATTTGGCAATCAATTATTCAGAAAGCAGTTGCAAAGTCGTTTAACGCTATCTCTGTGGATGGAGATACTAGTCCTAATGATTCTTTTATTGCTTTTTCTTCGGGTCAAACATTATCTGCTAAATATCTTAAAGAACTAGAAGAAGGTGTAAGCTTAGCTTGTCAATATCTTGCCATGGCAATTGCAAGAGATGGAGAAGGTGCAAATTGCTTAATCGAAATAGAAGTTCGTGGTACAGGCACTGAAGAGGAAGCCATTACCATTGCACGTCAGATTTGCAATTCATCTCTTGTGAAAACAGCTATTCATGGTTGTGATCCGAATTGGGGGAGAATAATAGCTGCTTTAGGTAATATTGATTATAAATTTAATTTTGAGGATGTTAATTTATTTATTGGTCCTTATCAATTAATGAAGAATGGAGAACCTATTCTAATTGATCAAACAATTGTTTCTCAGTACATGCGAGATAAAATGAATGGTCAATACCTTAAGGAAGATATAATTCAGATTTGCCTGGAGATAGGAAATCTATCTTGTTCTGGTAAGGCTTGGGGATGTGATTTGTCAGATCAATATATAAGAATCAATGCCGACTATACAACCTAACTATTAATCTATTGAGTTCGAAAAGGTTTTTTGATTTTCTTTCTTGAAATTGAGACATGGAAATATAAATAACTTTATTAAGTTATAGTCATAAGGCAGCAAGAGATAATACGAATGAGGAATGTTTTTTCTGTTAAAGCTTTAATTATTTTTATATTCATATCTTCTTTTCCCTTATCTAATTTTGCAGATCAAAAACAAAGATATTTGTGGTTGAATGTTGTTTATGTATTTACTGAACCTGAAAGATTTATTGAAGAGAAAGAAGTTTGTGAATATGTTTCATCTAAAAGTTGGGATTCTCAATCTCTAAATAATTCCCAAAAAAGAGAGTGTACTTATACACCTGCAAGATACATTCCTAAGAAATCAACTAGCAAAGTGTTGAGCGTTCATGTTGATTGTCAAGATAAAACATATGACGCTAAAGGAGATGGAAAAGGTTGGAGGAAGATTCAGTTGCAAAGCAATGTAATGAGAGCGGCTATACAACCTTGTATGAGAGCAGGTTATCAGATGGATTATTTGACTGGATTTACTATTAAAGAGAATAAAAAAGTATTTAATTCCAAATCTAGATCCCTATTTTCTTATAAAGAATGTTTGCAAGATTCTTTAAATTTATTCGAATCGGAAAAGCCTGAAGCAATTAAAAATCCAAAGTTAATTGGTTTATCATCTGATGTTCAGGTTAATGCATATTATCTTTATCTAAAATCTAAACTGCCTAAGGTTTGTAAAAAAATCAATAATCCTTCTAGGCAAGGTTTAAGTAAGTTGGAAATTGAGTTAATTATATTGAATCCTCTTAAATTAGAAGCAATGGAGTATGTAATTCAAAGGATACCAAGTTGTAAGTAAGATATCTTCCTTATAAAGACTTTTGATTCCTTTATTTCTAATAAAATTTAGTTCAATATTAAGAATTGAAAGCTATAAAGTTAATAGTGAATTTGCTAATTCATCTACTCTTGACCAATCTGTTAATTCATAAACTTGAGAAATATCTTTTGGACCATTTGTAATAACCATTATAAATAGTATTGCCAACTTATTTGCACAATCTAAGCTTGGATAGTCTAACTTGCCTGCAAATACTGATTTAACAGATGGTTCCCAATTAACTTTTTTGAGAAATTTTAAGATATATGGATTGTTTCCTGGAGAGCTTTTCTCTGGTTTTCTTGCCGTTAGATTAACTGAGAAAAAACAAGTTTTTTTTGTATCTAATAGATCTTTGTTAGTTCTAATAAATTCATATACATTTTTTCTATGATATCCATATCTTACACTTGCTCCAATAGTAATTTGATCAAATTCATCTAGATTATTGTTTTTATATTCTTCCATTGAAGATAGGACAATGTTCTTTTGATCTTTTAGTTTATCTTTTATATATTCACAAATATTTTTCGTATGACCATTAACGCTAGAATAAAGAATTAAGCTTTTAGATTGATTTTCAGTCACTTCTTTTCAAATAGAACTCTTTATATTCTAGTTATAAGATTGGTTGAAATTTCTAAATATCAATATCTATTAATTAAGATCTGAATTATTTGATTATCTTCTGTCTAATTCGGTCAGATGATTAGCAAATTATTTTTTATCAATAAAGTCTTATAGTTGAATAAAGTTATTTTTTAATAAATAAATTAGTCCTGCAAAGCAAGCGACTGAAGAGATCAAACCGGTTATAAATGAGATTCCAGTTATAGAGAGATAGTTGACTGTAGTAGTTGGTTGATCGGAAGTTGTCTCATTGTCTACAACTAGTTCTAGGCGCTCATTACTTCTTGATTGCTTAAGTTGTTGGTGTCGGATAAGGGCGTCGAAATCAGGCATTGAATTTGTGAGGTAATTGAACAATAGGCAGACCAACCTGCCATGCGTCGAGGATCTGAACGTCCTCTATCATCAACAGCATTCATTACGGATGTGCCATTAGCTTCTGCTTTGTCAAATGCTGACAATAAAGGTATTTCTCCTTTTAATACGTTGAGACCAGTTTTTTCTAGTGCTATCCTGGCTTGTTTGGCAGCTTTTGTTTGACGGAAGTCTACTTTTACAAGCAATACTGCGTGATTTACTTTTACAGAATTGAGTAGTCCGGCAAGTTCAACAGTTAATTCTACAGATCTGGCTTTAGGTGTGGTAGGAATAAGGACTAAATCTGATCCGTAAGCCAGATGCTTGATTTCTTCCTCATCGCTACTTGCCTGACCATCAGTAATAACTATTTCTGCAAATCTCGTTGACTTTGCTGCCGCGCTAACAGGAACTACTTGGAATGGAAGATTTCCTCTGCTTGCATAGGCTAATGCAGATCTATTTTTATCTGCATCAACTAGGCATACTTTTTTTCCCTGAGAGGACCATACACTAGCAAGATGAACGCTAGTGCATGTTTTGGCTACTCCTCCTTTCTGACCACAAACAGTAATAAACAAACTAATCAATGAAATTATTCCTAATTTGTTAGATTTTTTTCAATTGTCAAGATTAAAGTTTTAAAATTCTTATTAAATTATTCAGTAATATTAAAAAGAACAAATGGTTGATATAGTTATTTATTGAAATCGTTTTTACTAGTTTTCTGATTTCCATATAGTTTAAAACTTACATTAAATTTTTGAGGCAAATTTTGAAGAAAATTGCATTTGGAACTTGGTCATGGGGAAATCAATTCCTTTGGGGCTATTCACCAGATAAAGATGATGAAGAATTGAGAAAAACTTTTTTTGCAGCTATTAACCATGGTTTCTCTTTAGTGGACACTGCAGATTCATACGGAACTGGAGCATTAAATGGAAGAAGTGAATATCTTTTAGGTAAGTTTATAAATGAGCTTAATAAGCATGATAGATCTAAACTTCTTGTCGCGACTAAATTAGCTCCTTATCCTTGGAGGATTGGCAAAAAAGGTTTATTGAAAGCTTTTCACGCAAGTAAAAACAGGTTGCAGAATCATCTTGATATTGTGCAAATTCATTGGACAACAGCTAGATTTAATCCTTGGCAAGATTTTCAATTGTTAGAATGTCTTCATCAGCTGCAATTAGATGGGAATAACTTTCAAATAGGTTTTTCTAATGTGGGACCTCAAAGATTATTAAAGATAATTAATTACTTAGCAGAAAGAAATGTTAAACTTGCGAATGTTCAGAATCAATTTTCTCTTTTATCTCCAGATATTGGTAAATCCAGAAGAGTACTTCAAATATGTAAAGAAAAAAAGATTGATTTTTATGCTTATAGCCCTTTAGCCTTTGGAATCTTATGCATACCACCCTATGACAATAAAGTTGAAAACTATACTTGGCTCCGTTCATTAATTAAATTGAATCTTCTAGAGATTACTCAAGAATTAAGAGGCAAAATTCATGAGATAGCTTTATCTAGGGAAGTATCTCAGGCACAAGTCGTTATAAATTGGTGTTTATTTCAAGATGCGATTCCAATAGTTGGTTTGCGCAAAGTTTCTCATGCCATAGATATTTCTAATGTTTTCAATTGGAACTTAACAAAATCTGAGTTTGAAGAATTAGATGATTTATCTAAAAATTGTTCGAAAAAAATGCCAGCTAATCCATTTACTAGTAATTAATAAAATATTTTTAAAATATATCTTACAAAAAGTTTCATTTGTTATTTGCAAATTATCTCAATACCTAATTAAATAGGTAATTTCTCTCTGGCAAACATACCATTTATGAGTTTATTTAGAATTAGAGTTCTTAAAATCATCATGAAGAAAATTTTTCAGAATGCCTTTTTATTGGTTTTATTAAACTTAGCTTCGGCATATTATGGAGATGCTTTAAAAGATATTAAGATTTAAAGGTTAATCAACTATTCAAAGTCTCAGACTAATCTCATTGACTGAGAATTATTGTTAAATCGACTTTGCAGAATTAGATAAGAAGTCGGCTGCATATCTCAACCATTCCGCTAGAGCAACCCTCACTTCTGGTGAAGACCAAATGAGTGCCAAAATAATTGAAAATAAAATTAATTTAACCATTATTCATTATATCTTGATTCTAAATTTACAGTAAAAATTCTATTTTAGTTTGAATAAATTATTATTTTTAATTTTTGCTAAATAGACCAATTATTATTTATGCTAGTTTATACAATATTTTTTTTATCATGAAAATAGATCTTGGGGAATGGAACTTTAGTCGAGTAGCCAGTGTAATTCTAATTATTGGTTTCATTGCACTTCTAGCAATTAGTTCTACTATGCCATAATTATTCTTTAGGTTTGGATATATCAATTAGAATCTCTTAGTTATCAATAATAAATTATATTGATCATTAGTCGTTTTTTAGCCTGACCCCAAGTCTAAGGGCTAAGACACCAGCAATAATAACTATTAGCAATGAGAAGCCAGCTAAATCAACTGAAGTACCTGATTCCATAAATTTAATCCCTCTTTGATTGTTAATTTAATATTAAACTTTTTTTTTGTTTTTTTATTTATTCAATCATTCGCTCTTAATGCTTATTAATTTAAAAATCTTAACTGAATGTGTTTGGCATATCTAGACTAAAGCTCTAGCATTCTTCTTGATATTAACAATATTCTATAAGGCAATATTTACCACCAATTTCCTAGGTTCAGAGTATTGTTGGGGTAATCCTTTATATTGCAAGAAAGTTCGCATTCTTTTAATTCAGGGTTTGAGAGTTTATTGATTATCCTTGCCATGTCAATAGCAGATAACTCTCCATTGGAATCCCATTTTAGAGTCGTTTTTCTTTGCAGAGGTGATTTGCTGTCTTCCATTGGTCAAGACCTCTCAATCAATGAATTGGTAATTATAAGTAGCATGGATGAAAATAAATTTCAACTAATAATTTGGAGAATTGGTATGAATAACATTACTTATAATTTATAATTATGAAAATAATATTAAAGTATTGCCGTCAATATGTATTGATATCAATGATTTAGCTTTTTTTCTTTTTTCATATCTTTCAAGCACAATCAATGTATGGTTTGTAATAATTATTTATTTTATGTTAATTATGATTGTTTCCAGAGCTTGATGACATTTCATCAAAACCGCAGCGGATCTTATCCCTCTTTGTCAAATAGTTTTTAGGGAGTCCTCTCAGACTCCATGGGTTATTTGGGCGATAAGGCTAACCTAACCCCATCTCCTCTGTATCAGGCAGCGACAGGCGCTGTGTGACGGGAGAAACTAACAATTTTGTTAGCGTTTATGTTTTGCTCTGACCGAGCAGGCTTCAGTCACCCTCCTATTGCCCCGTCGAAGCCATTGCAGCCCCTTGATGGAGCTGAGCGGAATCGAACCGCTGTCCGAAACACTGGTTTGAATCACCTAGTCCATAAAGGACATCTTTATTCTGTCAGGAAATATAGTGAATAGTGAATACTAATTAACTAATTTATTTACAAATTAAATTTCGCTTTATGAAAATATCGGTTTCTTTCCCAGAAGGTTTAAAAGATCAATTCTTGCAAGAAATACATGAATTAGGAATTGAACCAAAAAATACTTCTAAAAGAATCATGTTTTTTGAGGTTGATATAAATTCTTTTTATAGAATTTGTTTGAATACTCGTATCTCTTATAAAGTATCAAGAGAAATAGCTAGATTTCATTGTGATGATCGAATATCCCTGTATAAAGGTATTCAAGAAGCGGTTGATTGGAAATTATGGCTACCTCCTCATAAAAGTTTCCGGATCGAGGTTACTGGAAAAACAGGTAAATTAAACCATTCTCATTTTTCCGCATTACAAGCAAAAAATTCTATTATTGATTTTCAAAGGAATCTATGGGGCAAGAGATCTAACGTATCTATTGATTCACCAGATATACCAATTAGTATTCATTTGTATGATGGTCAAGCTGTAGTAAGTTTGCAGGCCGATAAAAATAGTTTGCATAAACGTGGTTATAAATTATCTCAAGGAGATGCCCCATTAAAAGAAAATATTGCTTCAGGTCTTATAAAAATGACTGGTTGGAATGGATCTGTTCCTTTGATCGATTTAATGAGTGGATCAGGTACATTTTTAATAGAGGCGGCACAGATCGCTTTAAAAATTGCCCCTAATTTGAATAAGGATTTTAGCTTCAAGAATTGGTTTGATTATAATAATTCTAAATTTATTGCTGAAAAAAATAGAGTAATCAAAACTCAATTATTAGAAGAAAAGTTCTTATATATTCATGGATGTGAAATAAATCATAGAGTTTATCTAGGAGCAAAAAGAAATATTAATAATGTAAAATTAGAAAATATCATTCGATTATCGAATCAAAATTTTATAAATTTTCTCCCACCTTCAACAAAAGGTATAGCAGTAGTTAACCCTCCATATGGGAAGAGAATGAGTGATACAGAATCATTAAAAGATTTATATGATCAATTAGGGAAATACGCTAAAAAATATTTATCAGGATGGGATTTATGGATCTTATCTGGATCTTCCGAGTTAACTCAGTATTTACATTTGAAATGCTCTAGAAAATTCAATATTTATAATGGCGGTATCAATTGTAAGTGGTTAAGATATAGAATTAATTAAACTAAAATTATTTACCTAGTACGGCTTTAGTTGTTTTACCTATACCTTCGAGTGTTTGAGGTAAATATGGTCCTCTTGTTAGGTAACCGCCTAATCTTAAACTTATTCCTCCTAGGACTAGATCAATAGCTAGAATGATTATTAGAACTAGTTTGCCATCCAAAGAATAACTTTCTTTCAGAGTCAAAAATATAAAGATTTGAGTAATTGCCAACGCAAATAGCAGAAAAATCCCTCCAGTTGCCAGGAAAATCCCTCCACTAATGATTCTACGCTTTTCTCTATCTACTTCTTGGAGGGCTATGCGGACATGAAGATCCATTATTGAAGTAGCAAGAGCCGAAATTCTTGATGCTGCATTGTTAAGTTGATTTTTTTTTCGTGTATTCATTATTTTTGATTCCCCCTATTTAATATTGAACCAATTAGAATTCCCAGTCCAGCTGCAATAGTTATTGCAAGGATTGGTCTTTCCCTGATGGGTCTTTCAATTTTAGGTCTCAATGTTTTATTTAATTCATTTATAAGGTCTTCTAATTTGTCTTCAATTGGGTCTATAAAGTCATCTCGGACATCATTTAAATTGTCTGTATGATCGAATATTTCATTTAATTGACTCCTTATACCGATAGAAGTTTTCCCAGACTGATCAGCAATAACCTGTATTAGTTCATCTAGGCTACCCTTTGTAGCTTCTAGGGTTTGGATAGCTATATTTGGCCATTTTTCTTGAATCTTAGGCAGAAATTCTTCAAAAGTATCTGATATCCAAAAGTCTTTGTTAGGTGATTCATCACGTAATGAATTGTTTTTGGAGTTGTCGCTCCTTTCTGAGGAGTTTAAGGGTTCCATATTACAAAGTTGATATCTCAAGATTAATGCCACTTTATGTTGAAGGAAAGTCTTTTTGTTTTGATTTGTGAATTGGATAGATAATTTTGTAGCAAAAAATCACGAATCTACTAGGAATTTAAAAAAAATTAGTCGTCTTTGCTTACAAATCTTGATTTCAAAGTACTTTTGGTGCTAAATCTTTTAAGGTAGTTTTTTACTTCATTATGGACGCAGGATTGTCCGCTATCTTTTTTGCTTCAAAAACGATTCCAACTGACTTGGGACTTCTTTTCGCTGCAGCTGCTGGTGCAGGTAGCCTTTTATTAATTGCTTTAAGGTTTGTCCCTGATTCAAGTAATTGAATTTTGAGTGCATGATTTAATCTAGAAAGAGGGATAGCAATTTATTTGATTGTTTCCCATCATAGTTTCTATTGGAATACTTTAAGGAAGATTCTCTTCATAAAAAAGTTTTTGTCGAGAGTTTAATTCGAAAAATTAAATCTTCTAATGATATTTCTTTTTTAAAGAAGTTATCACTGTCTTTGTTGGAAATTAATATCAAGAAAAACAGAATTAATCATCTAATTACAACCAACCAAATAAAACAGGATAAAGAATTTATTAATGATTTTAATAACCCAGAACTATGAATCATTCAAAGAAATGGGTTTTATTAAAGCATGTTATAGATCTAACAAAACCAGAGATATTCCACTTTGATTTTTTAATAGAAGATGATAAGGATTGTTTAACATGGGAACTGGATCAATTACCAACCATGAATGGTAAATGGATAAATCTTGTTCAGAAACCTAATCATCGTTTGATATGGCTTGAGCGTATGGAGCATAAGCTCTCTGGAGATAGAGGTATTGCGAAACGCATTAAAAAAGGGTTTTTATTTGAATTAACAAGTCATTCAAAGTTTTATCTCAAAGAATATCAACTCATTAATGGCGATATAGAAGGTATTGTTCAAATTACTTTGAATTCATGTAGATTTTTATCTCCGGAATAACTAATAACTCTTCACATAAACTTGAGATTTTTTCTTTATTAGCTATTGTTTATTAGCTATATACTCCTCCTGTTGGTATCAATCAATCAGGTAGAATTTACGAATTTTAAATCTTTTGGAGGTTTGGTCTCTATTCCTCTTGAAGAAGGATTTACTGTGATTACAGGTCCTAATGGCTCCGGGAAAAGCAATATACTTGATGGAATTTTATTTTGTTTAGGTTTAGCCTCAAGCAGAGGAATGAGAGCCGAAAGACTGCCCGATCTTATTAATAGCTCTTCATTAAAAAATGGTAAGGCAGCAGAAACTATTATTTCAGTTAGATTTAATTTGCAAGATTGGGATGGAGATCAATTACTTGATGAGGATGATTTTAATGAAGATGAACCAAGAATATTGCCTAATCAAAAAGAATGGACTGTAACTAGAAAATTACGATTAATGCCTGGTGGATCATATGTTTCTACTTACAGTTCTGATGGTCAAGTTTGTACACTTCAGCAAATACAAAAGTTATTACGTTGTTTAAGAGTAGATCCGGAAGGTAGCAATATTGTTATGCAAGGAGACGTTACTCGAATAGTTTCAATGAATAATAAAGAAAGGAGAATCTTAATTGATGAATTAGCAGGAGTTGCATTGTTTGATAACAGAATTGAACAAACAAATATTAAACTGAATGATGTTTTGGATAAGGAAGAAAAGTGTCAAATTGTTCAGAATGAGCTAATAATTTCAAAAGAGAAACTAGCAAAAGAATGTGAAAAGGCAAAACTTTATAAAGCTTTAAAGGAAAAACATTCAATTCTAGAGATACAAGAATCCGTATTGCAATATGAACATGTAGATAAGCAAATAATTAATTTAAATAAAACAATTATTGATCTTAAAAAGAAACAAGACCAATTCAGTTCTGATATTTCAAAGCATGATATTGGTTTAAATCAGTTGAAGATAGATTTAAATGCAATTCAGTTGAATCTTAAAGAAACTGGAGAGGATAAATTAATAAATATTCAGTCAAGAATAGGAACATTAGAAAATCATTCAAGAGAATTAGATAGACAAGCTTTACTTCATAAAGATGAAGGCAATAGGTTGCAAAAGAACCAAAATAAAATCAAAGAGGAACGTAATTTGATTGATCAAGAACTTAGATCGATATCGGATTCTTCTAGTGATAAAGAATTGAAAATGATTGAAGTAGATTATAAAGAAAAGTCTCAAGCTTTAGAACTTCTCAAAAGAAGGTCTTTAGATATAGCTGGTCAATCTGGGGAATTAAATAAAAAAAATATTTCTATTACAAAAGAAAGAGAGAAAGTAACATTATATATTAAACCAATGCAACATAAAAAAAGAAATATAGAGTCTTCTTTACTTGAAGTTAAGGTGCAGTTTGAAGAGTTAGATTCTCAATTAGGTAATTATAAAGATGAGATTCATAATCTTGCTAAAAATAAGATTATTCTAGAATCAGAGAATAAGGAGTTAAGAATTAAATATCAGAATATAGAGAAAAATAAAATGCTTTTAGATGATGAATTAGATTTGATTAATAGAACTAAAGTTAGATTAATTAATGAGCAGGTTCGAATTGAAAAAGAGCTTGCAAGAGTTCAAAGTAGAAAAGAAACATTGCATGAAACAAGAGGATCATATGCTTTAAGGTTGATTTTAGACGCAGGAATTAATGGTATTCATGGTCCTGTTTCTCAGTTAGGGCAGGTGAAAGATATTCATAGGGTTGCTCTTGAAGTTGCTGCTGGCTCTAGGTTGGGTCACATAGTAGTTGATAATGACAAGATTGCCGCTCAAGCAATTAATCTTTTGAAATCCAAAAAAGCAGGCAGACTTACTTTCTTACCTTTAAATCGTTTACGCAAGTCTGATACAAATAGAGACCTTTTTAGAAATATAAAAGAATCAGGATTTGTTGCAAAAGCAATAGATCTTTTGGAATTTAAATCAGTCTATTTAGATGTTTTCTCTTATGTCTTTGGGGATACACTTGTTTTTAATAATTTAGTTTCTGCTAGATCATCTAAACTTAACAAAAGACTTGTCACTTTAGATGGAGAATTGATTGAGATTTCGGGAGCAATAACTGGTGGTAATATTATTAATAGAGATTCATTGTATAAATTTGGCAATTCATGTGATAAAGATGATGAAAAACCTTTACAAGAAAGATTAATATCTATTAGAGATTCCTTAAAAGAATCCGATAAAAGGCATGAGATTAAATCTAAAGATTTATCTGAAATTAAAATTAAATTAGATAAAAATATAGATGAAACTAATTCAATTCAAACCTCTCTTAAATTAATAAATGACACTATTTGTACTTTAAAGGATAAATCAAATAACTTACAATCAAGACTTGAAGATTTAAATAATACAATTGGAAGATATACATCCGAGATTCAAGAATTAGATAGTGTTATTAATCCAGAAGAAGAAAAATTAAATGCTCTAAATATATCTTCTTCTTTTGATGCCATTGAGAATCATGATTCTAATTGGACTAAGATGAATACAGAAATAATTAAGGCTGAAGAAGAGATTGAAGCAGTCAGAAAGAGAAGAGAATCATCCATTACTTTTAGTAATCAGATAATTATTGAAAAGGAAAAAATAAATAATAGACTAAATTTATTAGATTTAGAATTGGAAAATATTAATAATGCAGCTAAGAAATTAGCTAATGATCATAATGAATGGAGGGTAAGCAGAGATAAATTAAACAAAGAGAAAGCATCTCTTGAAATTCAGAAAAAAGATCTTGAGAAGAAATTTTCTTCCCAAAGACGTGAAAGGGATGCTACAGAAATAAAGATTTCTAATTTAACTCGATTAAAGAATGAATCTATTTGGAATTTAGAATGTGCACAGAGAGAGGAAGTAACTAAGTCAGATGAATCAAAAGCTTTAGCTTCTAGATTGGAAGCTATTAAAAATAATTTACCAGATCCCTTACCTTTAGTAGATAATCAAATTAGAGAAGCAGGACTAGAATCACTTCAATCTTCTTTAGTATCTTTAAAGAATAGGATTGAATCTCTTGAACCTGTTAATATGCTCGCTTTAGATGAACTAGACAAATTAAATATTCGATTGGAAGAATTAGTGAATAGGTTAAATGTCTTATCTAATGAAAGATCGGAATTATTATTGAGGATAGAGACTGTCTCAACTCTTCGTCAAGAGGCTTTTATGAAAGCTTTTAAAGAGGTTGACAAGTATTTCAGAGAAATTTTTGCATTATTGTCTGAGGGGGAAGGTTATCTTCAACTTGATGAGCCTAATTCTCCTTTAGACGGAGGCTTAACATTGGTTGCTCATCCAAAAGGGAAATCAGTTAAAAGGTTAGCATCTATGTCGGGAGGAGAAAAATCCCTAACAGCTTTAAGCTTTTTATTCGCGTTGCAGCATTTTAGACCTTCACCTTTTTATGCTTTAGATGAAGTAGATAGTTTCTTGGATGGAATCAATGTTGAAAGATTATCTAAATTAATTTCAAGTCAGTCATCAAAAGCTCAATTTCTTGTTGTTAGTCATAGGAGACCAATGATTTCCGCTTCAACTAGAACAATAGGTGTGGCACAAGCCAGAGGATCGCATACACAGGTTGTCGGATTACCCAATGCTGCTTAAACTGAATCCTTTAAGTTTCAATTTTAAAATTTCTCTTTAAATTTGGATATGAATTTCCCAATTATTTGATAATAGAATTATGCAATCAGTACCTAGTGATAGATTATGGTTGAGATCTGAGTTGATGGGTACTCAGGTCATCACAAGAGATAGCGGAAAAAGGCTTGGAGTGGTTGGAGAGGTTGTTGTAGATATAGATCGACGAGAAGTTGTAGCATTAGGATTGCGCGATAATCCTCTTACGAGGTTTTTACCAGGATTGCCGAAGTGGATGCCTCTAGAGAGTATTAAGCAAGTCGGGGATGTGATATTGGTAGATTCTGTTGATTCGTTAAGTGAAAATTTTTCCCCTGATAGATTTAGTAAAATCATTAATAGTCAGGTAGTTACTGAATCAGGTCAATTATTAGGCAGAGTATTAGGCTTTTCGTTTGATATAGAAACGGGTCAATTAATGACATTGGTGATGGGCGCATTAGGAGTACCTCTTTTAGGAGAAGGGGTTTTAAGTACTTGGGAAATTGCTGTAGAAGAAATAGTCAGCAGTGGCGCTGATAGGATTATCGTTTATGAAGGCGCAGAAGAGAAATTAAATCAGTTAAATAGCGGATTATTAGAAAAACTAGGGGTGGGAGGCTCTTCTTGGGAAGAGAGAGAAAGAAATAGATATAATGTAAAACTTGTTCCTGTAGAAAATCAACTAACTTCAGGAGAAGATTCACAGGAAAATTCTAGATTATTAAAATCATCTGAAGAGGAATTATATCCTGATGAGACTGAGATGGAATATGTTGAGTTAAATGAGCCTATTAGAAATTCCAATACTAAAGCAATGGCTTTTGAAAATGAGTATGAAGAGGAATTAGAATTCTATGATGATGAAGATTTGCAAACCCCTTCAAGTAAAAAAGAAATAATTGAAAAAGATATTAAGACAAAAGTTAAAAATTATAGAAAGGCTTCTAATGCTCGTAAGAATATTAATCAAGATGAAGAGCCATTAGATGTAGAGCCATTAGATCTAGATCAATTAAATGAAGATCAACAAGATAAAGTTATTATAAAAAACAGACAGTCCTCATCTCAATTAGAGGAGATTGAAGATCCTTGGTAATTATTTATTCTGATTAGCATATTTCAGTAAATTAATTATTTCCTTAATGATTTGATTGATTGCTCCTTTACCACCTCTTAGTAATGATAAGTTGTATTTTTGTTCAATTAAAATTTCCTTATTTTTTAATAAGAAATTAGTTTCTTCTGCTATTTCATGAGGAGTGATATTACCAATTCTTTCAGGGACTATTATTTTATTTGCCCTAATATTTGGCCAAGCTAATTTATTTGTCTTACTAAATCTCAGTTTGATGATAATATAATTAATTATTATTTTTATAAATGGAATTTTAGTAATTGTTCCAAGGAATCCATCCCAGGCATTCATTATATCTAATAAGTCTTGAGTTGGTAATATTACAATCATAGGAACCTTGAGTGCTGCAAGTTCAGCTGTATTAGCTCCTATAGTAGTTATTGCTATAGAAGATTCAGTTAATATTTCATGACTTGGATGAGAAGTTTTGATGAATATTTGAGTCCCTTCTTTCGTGTAAAGAAGATATTCAAATATATCATTTTCAATTTTAATTATTTTAATAATTGATGATCTATAGTTTTTAGATATTTTATTATTAGCACTTTGATAATAAAGTATTTCTTCTAAATTGGTTGTAGGAGCAAGTGGAATAAAAAATTTATAATCTTGAGATATTCTTGATAAGTGATCAATTGTTTCTAAAAGGAATGGAACTCCTATTGATAGTTTTGTCTTTTTAGATCCAGGTAAAATTGCTATCCAATCTTCAGATTTATTAAAAAAGTTAGTTTCTTTTAGATCTGGTAAGTCAGCCATAATATCTCCCACAATCTTGCATCTAGATTTATATTGATAAGGAATCTTATTTTGAACCATTTCATTCATAGCTATTATTCGATCATTCCATTGTGGCCACCTAGCGATCCATTCAATATAACTGATGTGTTTATATTTTAATCTTGCTGATAAAGCTACGCTCCAGAATTGATCTCCCCCCAAGAAAATAACAATTCCATTGTTAGGCCATAAATTAAATTTTTTTGGATTTAGTAAAAGTTTCCAAAAATTTTTTGCTGGTGAAATAAAATCAAAAGCTTCCCAATCCGTTGTTATTTGGTATTCATTGCCAGTTGCATTAGGGCATGGAACTAAAACCAGGTTTAAAGATACTTTCTGATTTGGGAAATATTTTTTAAAAATCTCATCATATATTAATTTATTGACAATAGGTTTTACCCAGGTTGATAATTCGCCAGGTCCATTAGAGATTATGACAACAGCTAAAGATGATTGATGAATAGTTATTGAGTTCATTCTTAGTGCTATTAATGCGGATGGCGAGACTTGAACTCGCAAGACCGAAGCCACACGCTCCTTAGACGTGCGCGTATACCAATTCCGCCACATCCGCAATTGATTCCGAACCTTTTATGGCACAAAATCTTTTAATAATTATAGAACATAATTTGGACTTGAATTCTCTTGACCTAAACAATCATCTTTGAAGATTCTCTTACTTGAATAAATAGAAATTCGCTGACAATCAATAATAAAAATGAAATGAATTAAATAATTAATAAATACTTTGAAAATAATCACAAACTAATATCAGTATTCTTTAAGTTTAAATTTTTAGTTTGTGATCCTCACCTATAGGGATATATGCTTGATCTATAGCTTGGTTTAAACTGAACTCTTAGCTTAATTGACTATTGCTAATTTTTCTGGATGGTAGACAAAGTTTTAATTGCAAATCGTGGCGAGATTGCACTGCGCATTATTCGTACTTGTAGAGAGTTAGGTATTGCAACCGTTGCCGTATATAGCACAACTGATAAGAATGCTTTACATGTTCAGTTGGCTGATGAGGCAGTTTGCATCGGCGATTCTTTAAGTACTAAAAGTTACTTAAATATTCCTAATATATTGGCTGCTGCAACTTCTCGAGGTGTAGATGCTATTCATCCAGGATATGGATTCTTGGCTGAGAATGATCGATTTGCTGAAATGTGTAATGATCATGGGATTATCTTTATAGGACCATCTCCTCATGCAATTCGTTCTATGGGAGATAAAGCAACTGCCAAAGAAACTATGGAAAAAGTTGGAGTACCAACTATTCCAGGAAGCAAAGGACTTTTAGAAACAGTGGAAGATGCTGAATTATTAGCAAAGAAAATCGGCTACCCAGTCATGATTAAGGCTACTGCTGGAGGAGGTGGAAGAGGTATGCGATTCGTAGAGCATAAAGATCAGATTGAAAAGCTTTTTAAAGCTGCTCAGGGCGAGGCAGATGCAGCTTTTGGTAATTCAGGTCTTTATATGGAAAAATTTATTGATCGCCCTAGGCATGTCGAAGTTCAGATTTTGGCTGATAAATCAGGCAATGTAATCCATTTAGGAGAAAGAGATTGTTCAGTTCAAAGACGTCATCAAAAATTATTAGAAGAATCCCCAAGTCCAGCAATAGATCCTATACTCAGGAAAAAAATGGGAGATGCTGCTGTTTCAGCGGCAAAAAGTATTAATTATGAGGGAGCTGGAACTGTTGAATTTTTAGTTGATAATGAGGGTAATTTTTATTTTATGGAAATGAATACACGAATTCAAGTGGAACATCCTGTGACTGAAATGGTAACTGGTGTTGACTTGATTGCAGAGCAGATCAAAATAGCAAGTGGAAATATTCTAGAATTAGAACAGAAAGATATTAATTTAAATGGACATGCAATTGAGTGTCGTATTAATGCAGAAGATCCAATTCACAATTTCAGACCTTCCCCTGGCAGGATTACAGGTTGGCTTCCTCCAGGAGGACCAGGAGTTAGAGTAGATAGTCATGTATATACTGGTTATGAAATACCTCCATTTTATGATTCTTTAATAGGAAAACTTATTGTTTGGGGTAAAGATAGAGAATCTGCAATTAAAAGGATGAATAGGGCTTTAAATGAATGTGCTGTTACAGGAATACCAACTACTTTGAATTTTCATTTGAATTTATTAAATCGCAAAGAATTTAAGGACGGGAAAATTTATACAAAATTTGTTGAGGAAAAATTGTTAAATTTATAAATCATCCAATTAGATTGATTCGATGTTGGATCAAAGACAGAATTCCTTGCTGACTAACTATTAATTCTCTGAAGAGGCTTAATAGACCTACCCAGATTACCGGGGTTACATCTACGCCTCCTATAGGAGGAACAATTTTTCTGGATATTGATAAAATTGGTTCTGTTGGTGCTGAAATAATCAACCAAAATCCTTTTTGACTATTTACCTTAGGATACCAACTTAAAATTATTCGTAATAAGAATAATAATGTAGCTATTGCAAGAGAAATACTTAAACTAATTCTCACAAAAGGTAAAGAACTTTTTAAAAATGAAATCACAAACCTAAAAGCATCTTAATAATTATCATAGAGAAACTACTTGAGAAAGTAGTATCAAATAATAATGTTACTTTTGTATTGAATCGTGTTTTATCTCAATCACATTCTCCTAAATACTGTTGTTTCTTCGGAAGCAGCATCAAACTCTGCTGTAGGTATGCTTGGTAGCTTTATAGCAGCAGGAATTTTAATAGTTGCTCCAGCAGCAGCAGTTTTAATTGCCGTGAGCAAAAACGATTCCATTAGATCTTGATGCTATCGTCACGCTAACTAGTCAATTGACAACTTTTCCGTACACTAAAGGTAAGAGATGAATTTATTTCATCTATTATTTTAGTTAATCGGAGAAAAGTTTTGGTCAATGCCAGTCTTAATTGGGCCAGTATTGTTGGTATTGTTCTCGCAGTATCAGGAGCTGGTCTTTACTTTTTAAGATCTTTTAAACCTGCCTTAGCTAGAGACTATGATGTTTTTTTTGCAGCAATAGGATTGCTTTGTGGAGGCATATTATTTTTTCAAGGCTGGAGACTAGATCCGATCCTCCAATTTGGTCAGTTTCTCTTAGCCGGAACAGCTATTTTTTGGGGTTATGAAAGCGTTCGCTTAAGAGGAGTTGCTACTGATCAAGCAAGGAGATCAGTCTATTTTGATGATGAAGAATTTCCTACTAATCCGAGATCTGCAGTAGGGACTAGAAGAAATAATGATTATGATAGGTTTGATCAAAGACAAGAAGATTTTCAGCGTAGATTTAATCAACCCTCTCAGAATCCTGATGATGATTATGAAATAGATCCATATCAAAGACAAAGAGTTTCTAGACCTGTAATCCCAGAACAAGCTATTAGCAGAAGAGAATCTTTAATGAGAGATAATACTGAAAAGCCAGGCTTTGATGATCCATATCCAAGAGAATCTCGTCTTCGTCGAAGACAAGAGAAATCATCTGAATCTTCAAGTTCCTTCGGAGATAGAAGAGTATCTAGAAATATAGGTAAAAGGGGAACAAGACCCTCTGCAAATCAAAGAGCTTCTAGGAGTTTTATTGAGTCTGAGAAAAGAGAAAAATATGATTTAGAAAAAGATAAAAATAAATCAATCAGAAATCCCAGAAATGTGTCTCAGAAATCAATCAATACTAAAGTGGAAGATGCATCCTTCTCTCAGGCTAAAGATAATTCTAAGAATACAAAATTCAGTCCTAGGCAAAATAATAAGTCTAATCGAGTTTTAAGAGTTACTGAGAAAGGAAAGTATAACGTTAGTTCCAAAAGGAAAAGAGAAAGAGATAACAGTTCAAGATTTGACGATTAATTAATTATTCCTGCCCATTGCAAAAAACTTTTATTACTCAATAATTCTATAAGGATTACAGATAAAAAACCTATCATTGCAAATCTACCATTCATTTTTTCAGCATATTGACTCCACCCAAATGATGGTTCTTTCTCTTCAGGGGATTTTTCTAAGTCAATTTTAATTTCTTCATATGAGTCAACAACATTTTCTTTTGTTTCTTTTTTTTCAATAGTTATTTCACTCTCATTTGAAAGAATATTCTCAGTGTTTTGAGATTGATTTTCTGAAAGTTCTTCCTGTTTTTTCATAAGTTTTTCTGGTTTTCAGATTTGAAACTATTGTTACTAGTTAGTCTCCAATTGCCTTTACCGGTTAGCTCTAAAACATTCTCATGAAAATCAATTAATGTAGGCCTATGACCAACACTAATTATAGCTAGTTCTCTCTTCTTGAGTAGTTCGTATAGATTTCTTTCAGTATTAATATCAAGAGCACTAGTGGCTTCATCTAAAATTGCAAATTGTGGCGAATTTAGTAAAAGTCTTGCAAATGCTAGCCTTTGTTGCTCTCCTAAGGAAAGGATTCGTGTCCAATCTTGTTTGATGTTGAGATCAGGGTATCTATCAATAAAAGAATCTAAATTAACTTCTGATAATACTGAAAACAATTGATCATCACTAAATTTGGTAACTGACGTTGGATAGCATAATTGTTCTCTTAAGGACCCTAGAATCAAATAAGGTTTTTGTGGGATAAATAATAAATCTCCAGTTTTTGGTCTTTTAACTTCTCCATTATTTGGCTTCCATAAACCACTTATCATTCTTAAAAGAGATGTTTTTCCGCAACCAGAGGGTCCAACAACTAATATCGAATCTGATTGTTCAACATTAATACTTAAGTCTTTAATAATTAATTGATTATCACCTGGTGCAAAAAGATCAGTATTTTTTATAAGAATTGATGAATAATTATTATTTAGAATATCTTTATCAGCTGTTGTTTCTTTACTAATTGATTCAACTTTAGATTGGAAGCCTTCTAGTCTTCCTACTCCTGCTGTAAATTCTGCTAATCTATCAATTCTATTCACAATGAAGAATAGAGAACTTTCTACCATATTAAAAGCAAAATTGGCTTGAATAAATCTGCCATAATCAATTTCCCCAGCAAAATAAGGTATTGCCATAATTAGGTATGGGAAAAATACGCCTGCATAATTAGTGGATCTCCTCATAGTATAAATAATTGCCTTCCAGACAATTAATAAATTAAAGTTTTCTACTACAGAGCCTAGTCTTCTTTGGTTTTCTACTTTCTCAGGATATTCGCCAGCATAAAAAGCTATTGATTCAGCATTATTTCTAATGTGTACAAGCCCAAATCTAAAATCTGCTTCGTATCTAAGTTGATCAAAGTTTATTTTTACTAGTTTTCTTCCTGCGTAAATTAGTAATGAGGAAGCAATAGCAGCAAAAGTAAAAAGTGAGAATGTTAATGTTTTACTAATAGTTAATAGGATAACAATATTGAGAGAAAAAGTTAAAATTGCATCAAAAACACCAACTGTGAATTCTAGGCTTTGTTCCGTAAAAGTTTTTGTGTCTTCTGAAATTCTTTGATCAGGATTATCAACATCAGTTTCTTGCTCATCATTAGGATTTAATTGATAATAAGCACGATTAGTAAGATATTGAGATATTAAGCTTTTTGATAACCACTCACGCCATATTATATCCAGTTTTAATACCAAGAAAAACCGAGAAACTATTATTGGAAGTGCAACTATAAAACATAAAGCATAAACCCCTAATATTTTATAAAACCCATCTTGTTGTTTTTCAACTAGAGCATTGGTTAGGTCTCTAGCAATAAATCCTATTCCAGCATTGATTCCATTTACAGCGAGCAGCATAAACACTATTCCACCAAGTAATAGCCAATGTATCCATCTTTTATTTCTTAATTGATGTCTTAGATTAAAGAAACTAAAAGATCCTATGAGGAATAAACTGATAAATAACCAACCGAGCCAAGAATTCCATATTTGTGTAATTGTTCCAACCACTCCACCAAGGAAATTGTTTGTTAAAGATGGCTGAATATTTTCAAGGAATTGAATAGCACCAGTCAGACTGACAAGGACTATCCCACCAACGCAAAACAAAAGGGAAACAAGTAACCATATAAATTGCAACCCATTATTGTGATCCAAGGGTAAGAAAAAAGGCTGAGTTAACCTTCTTAGCTTTTCGATCTGATCAGTAAGTTTATTCCTTTCTAAATGAGTAGGTTGGAACATATATATTAATTTTTTTTAAATGTTTTTTTAAGTATAAAAGATAATTAAAAAACTTCTTTGATTCAATTCCTTTTAGTTGATATTCAGACCAAGAAAAGTTAATACCCAAGTTGGTGGATTTATTTTATGAATTAAATTCATATCAAATTCATGAACTTGTGAATTTAAGTTATGAAGAGTCCACCAAATAATAAAAGGAATATTCATGGCTATTTGCCATTGCCATTTATATGTGATGATTTTCCATGCTTTTTTGGCGATGTTTTTTTGAGGCTCATTTAAATTATTCCACAAAGAGCGACTAGATTTTTCAATGATCTGTTTCATAAAAAAAAAGTTTTGTTATTTCTAGCCAGAAATAAATATTTTTGCGATTAACCTGGAGGCCATGTCATTTCTCTTCCTCCTAGAATATGTATATGGAGATGGAAAACTGATTGACCTGCTTTACTCCCTGTATTAATTACTGTTCTCCAATTATCTAATTTTTTTATTTTCGCTACCTTTTTTGTTACTAATAATAAGTGTCCTAAAATCGCAGCATCTTCTGTCTTGATTTCATTTAAGCTAACAATTGGCTTTAGCGGTATCACTAAAATATGAATAGGAGCTTGGGGTTGAATGTCATTAAAGGCAATGCATAGGTCATCTTTATAAATTAAATCGCATTGTATTTCTCCGCTTATAATTTTACTGAAAATCGTTTCTGCAGTCATTGTTTGATGTTTATGCAACTAGTAGCGGTTTTTGAGAGCAAATTAGAATTGTTTTTCTAATTACCTAAGAGTCTGACTTTACATCAGATAATTTGTATCCATTGTTAGCTAGTTCCTTTCTTAGTAAATCTTTGTCAGATACTTTATCTACAAAAAGCACACCATTGAGATGATCTATTTCATGCTGTATGCATCTTGCTAGCAGTCCATCTGAATTCATTTTTCTAGGTCTACCCATTTCATCTCTATATTTTATTTTTACTGTAGATGGTCTAACTACATCTAAATATATACCAGGTATACTCAGGCATCCTTCTTCGTATGTATTGAGGCTAGCTCCAACTGATATTATCTCAGGATTTATTAATACTACTGGAGGTGTTGCAGCTTCTTCCAGATTTAAATCAATAACTATTAATTGCTTGCTAATGCCTATTTGCGGAGCTGCTAATCCAATCCCCTTCGCAAAATACATACTCTGAAGCATATTTTTAGCCATTTCTCTAATAGATTGATCAGCTTTGCTTATTCTTTCTGCATTGGTTCTTAGAGAGTCACTACCCATTTTGTGAATCTTTAAAATCGGTTCATCCTTAGAATCTTTTGGAACTTTTAAGCTGCTTTTAATTTCCGCAGATTCCTTGGCTAGTTTGGAAAAGTTGAGACTCAATTTATTTATTAGATAAAAAAATGTATTTAGTTGATCCAAAGTGATCAACTTCATAGATAATTATAAAATACATCCAGTCCAAAGTGTCTTTAAGTATTAATAAGAATTCATTCATCAAAAATGATTTATTTGATAAAGATGTTTCTTCTCCTAAAGAAATCAAATTATTAAGTGAATGGATTTTTGGGTTGATAAAATCAGTAGAAAATCCAAAGCATTCATCTCTATTTATAAGAAGAGTTGGGAATGAACAAACAAATTATCAAGTATTAACCCCAGCAAAAGCCAATCTTAAGAGTTACTTTCATGGTTTTGGGGGTCATTCTTATACGGTTGCAATTGAATCAAATTTTTTATTGATAATTTGGGTGGATAGTATTGATAAATCTTTATGGTTTCAGAAATTTGCCTTTTTAACTATTGATAAATTACGCATTGGTAAATATGTAGAAGAGGTCTCATCACCGAAAAAATTATTAATATTAGAAAATGCTGAATTTGGAGATGGTGTTATAGATCTCAAGAGAAGAAAATGGATAGGTTTCTGTGAAATTGAAGATAGAGATTATATTATTTATGTAGATCTAGAGTTAGAGAATCAAAAACTAAATATATTTAAGGAACTTAATCATTTTGGAGGTTATATATCAGTTAATCAGGCTTTCTCTAAGATGGCATGGTTAGAATGGCATTCAGACTTTATGCCTTGGGAAGAGAATCATTTGTATTCCTGTTCCTTAAATGAGGAGTTAATACTGACTAATCAAAGCATAATTTCTGAATCTTTATATGAATCCAATAAGCAGTTTTCATGTTTTCAGCCAATTTGGTATTCAGATAATCAATTAATCTTTTCACAAGATTATAATGGTTGGTCAAATTTAACTAAGGTTAAATTAGATAATCAGAATTCAATTGTATCTATTAAAAATTATTCTCATGAAGAAATTGAAATTTTCACTCCTCATTGGGCATTGAATATTTCTTGTATAGGATTTGTGGATGATCTAATAATTTATATTGGTTGTAAAAATGGAATTTGGTATTTATTTAAAATGGATCTTCAGGGCAGAATTTCTGTTTTAGAGCAACCATATTCAGTTTTAGAAAATTTATATGTTTCTGGTAATAATATTATTTTTGTAGGATCTAACTATAATTCCAAGAAACAGTTAGTTGAATTTAATTTAATTAAAGGAGAATCATTATTATTAAAAAAACAAAAAGTTATTCAATCTTCAAAACAACCAATATCATTATGGTTTAAAGGGTTTAATGGAAAA
>CETH01046578.1_pt1 | contig 36819 bp, 31 predicted proteins | sample 361461 | NCBI WGS metagenome assembly CETH01 (sample SAMEA2622695, study PRJEB7988) | marine metagenome | isolation source: saline water (ENVO:00002010), including
GCGATCTGAAACCGTGAGTTCGCTTCCTCTTTAAATTGCTTGGTTGGTACGTTCTTTTCATCGGATATAAAAACTTTATTTAAAAACAATATGATAGATATTCTAATTAGGGTTGCAAAGAGTATGAAACTATACAAAATATGTCAACAAATAAACAACCTGTGGATAAGTTTATAAGATGGGTATAGTATTCATATTCTGTATTTGAAGCGAAACTCTGCTTCAATAAACCAAATTTTGAGAGATAATATAATGGAAAAAACCGTCTGGGATCAGTGTCTAAATGAGCTTAAGACGGACCTTTCAGAATCACAATTTAATACCTGGATTAGACCCCTCATATTTAGTAGAGACGAGCACTCTGACACAATTACTCTTTTCGCGCCTAATAAGTTTGTTGTTGACTGGGTTGAAAAGAACTATTTAAAAAAGATAAAAACAATAGCGAAGGACGCAGGCGGTCAGACTACTTCTGTGGCAATACTCGTTGGTGAGGACAAATTAGGTGAGCCGAGCGCTAAGGTTGCACCAAATACCTCAAACAAAGTTACCGGTACGCCTCTTAATAAGCTTTATACCTTTGAAAACTTTGTTGGTGGTAAAAGCAACCAAATTGCTAGGGCAGCTGCCCTTCAAATAGCTGAAAACCCCGGGCAATCATACAATCCTTTTTTTATTTATGGGGGTGTAGGCCTTGGTAAAACACACCTAATTCAGAGTGTTGGTAATGAAATTAGAGAAAAACAAAAAAACAAAAACATTGCGTATGTTCACTCTGAAAGGTTTGTCGGAGAAATGGTTTCAGCGATTCAACACAATAGCCTCAATAGCTTTAAAAGCGATTACAGGTCTTTAGATGTCTTGCTAATTGATGACATTCAGTTTTTAGCGGGCAAAGAAAAGTCTCAAGAAGAGTTTTTCCACACCTTTAATGTTTTAATTGAAAGCGGCAGCCAAATAATCATAACAAGTGATAAATATCCAAAAGAAATCAGAGGATTAGAAGAAAGGCTTAGGTCTAGATTTGGCTGGGGTCTGACGGTTTCGATTGACCCTCCAGAAATGGAAACATCCGTTGCAATTCTCCTTGTTAAAGCAGAGCTTGAGGGTTTTGATTTACCAGAAGAGGTAGCATTTTTTATTTGTGAAAACATACGATCAAATGTTCGAGAGCTTGAGGGCGCATTAAGAAAAATAATTGCCACATCGAGATTTACCGGTGTTAGCCCAAGCGTTGATATGGCCAGAGATTGTTTAAAAGACCTTCTTTCTCTTCAGAGCAGGACACTTACAACAGCATCTATTCAGAAGACCGTTGCAGAGTACTTTAATATAAGGGTTTCTGATCTGCACTCAAAGAAAAGGAGTCGGTCGATTACTAGGCCAAGGCAGCTTGCAATGGCTGTTACAAAAGAACTAACTACATATAGCTTACCAGAAATAGGTGATAGTTTTGGGGGCAGAGACCACACAACTGTTATTCATGCTTGCAAAAAGATTGCAGAGTTAAGAAAAAATGATGTTTCAGTAGATGAGGATTACAAAAATGTTTTGCGCTTGCTTTCTTTGTGAATAATGTGTTGATAAATAAATATACTATTTTTAATCCACAACATATTCTAGATTATGAACAGCTATATTGACAATAATATGTATGATTAAACCATTTAAGTTATTGATAAACAAACAAAAATTTAATTTATGCACATACTAACACTACTAATAATAATAATAAATAAATAAAAAGATGAATATTATAATTAATTCTGAAGAGTTCGTTAACCACCTTAATAAAGTTATTGGCGTTGTCGATAGAAAACAAACAATGCCTATTCTTGGCCATGTTCTTATGTCTGGGATGTCAGGAGAAATTACTATTACTGCTACAGACTTAGAGGTTCAAATATCTAGTTCTTTTAAAGCAAATATTTCAGAAGACTTCTCTATCACACTTCCCGGTAGAAAATTATTTGAAATACTTCGCTCATTAGGTAATACAGACGTAGAGCTTTCTACGAACAACGAGGCTGTTGTTCTTAAAACTGATAAGAGTAAGTTTTCTCTTCAGCAACTTCCAGCAAACGAATTTCCTCTATTCGACAACAATGAGAGCGACCAATCGTTTTCTATAGCGCAAACCGACTTATCAGCTGTATTTAACAAAACCCAATTCGCTATGGCTCAGCAAGATGTCAGGTTTTATCTAAATGGACTGCTGCTCGAGATTAACCCTGAGAGCCTTAACGTTGTTGGAACAGATGGACACAGACTTGCAAAGACCAACATCGCAATCGATAAAAAGAATATTAACGAGCAAAGTTGTATTGTTCCGAGAAAGGCAGTTCAAGAACTAACAAGATCTTTGTCTGACGAGAAAGACTGCAAAATCTCGTTGGTCGATAACCAGGCAGGCTTCACATTTTCCAGCGTAACACTAATCACAAAACTTATTGATGGTACATTTCCAGACTATAATCGAGTGATTCCTAGCGAAACCGAGACGAACATATTGCTTGACACAAAAGTTTTAAAGCCCGCGCTTCAGCGTGTATCAATATTAGCAAATGAAAAGTTTAAGGGCGTTAGAATTGACATAGATAACGATAGAATAACCATTTCATCAGAAAACCCAGAACAGGAACAAGCTATTGAAGAATTAGATATTGATAACACAAGCACCAAACTATCAATTGGTTTCAATGTTTCATATCTCATTGATGCTGTGAATGCATGCTCAGGTGAGCTTGTAACACTCGGCGTTAATGATGAAAACACAAGCGCTCTAATAACAGACCCAAGTGACCCAAACACAAAATATGTTGTAATGCCGATGAGGCTATAATTGAGACTTATCAGCACCAAACACAGCAATTTCAGAGGCCTGAAAGACGATGAACACACATTCTCTGAAACCAACATCATAATTGGCGACAACGGCGCTGGAAAAACATCACTAATTGAAGCCATATACGTTTCTTTGTTGGGCACTCCTTTAAACTCATTTAGCAAAGCCAATAAGGAGCTTTCCAGACATGAGGAGGGTGTTTTTTTATCAGAATCAGTGATACTTGATACAAAAGGAGTTAATTCAAAACAGTCTTTCGAATCAACGAATAAGAAAAAAACACTGAGCTCTAATGATACAAGCATGACAGTAAGGGAGGCTTTTCTTAGCACGCCAATATGTCTAATTGATTCGAATATTGAAAAGATTGCATCAGAATCACCCCAATATAGAAGAAGATTGGTCGACAGATCGGTGTTCCACGTGGAACAAAAACATGCTGAGAGCTATAAAAAACTAGAAAAAGCACTAAAACAGAGGAATCGAAGTATAAAAAATGGAGAAAGAAAGGGTGCAATCAGATCATGGGACAGAATAATCGCCGAAGAGGGAGAGACGGTAACCAGCCACCGAGCAGCATTTGTTGAGGATTTGAAAAACGAAATTAGTAAAATTCAGGGCCACGTATCAAAAAAAGAAATTACAGTTCAGTTTAAACGGGGTTGGGACGGAGAAAGCCTTTTAGAATACTTAACAAAAAATATCAATAGGGATATTGCTGCAAAAAGAACAATGGGTGGACCGCATAGGGCAGATATTTATATTGAGTTAGATCAAAAACCAGCAAAAGAATTCAGCTCCAAGGGAGAGGAAAAACAAATGTCATTGTCTGTGGCATTGGCAATTTCCAAAGCGATTGAAACAAAAACAGGCGCACTCCCAATACTTTTAATTGATGAACTAGAATCTGGCCTGGATGAAAGCGCCTTATTAAGAATTACAGACTACTTAAAAAGCCTTAAAAATCAACAACTTATAACAGCTCTAAAACACCACACAATTACAAAAATATTTAACGGGAAAACAATAAGCCCAATACAGAATATTTGCTGAAATTTGTTATAATAAAGCATACAAAAAACGTATAGTTTTTTATGCCTAAGTCAAAAAAAAATACCAATACAAAAAATTACGATTCATCCAACATTAAGGTCTTAAAAGGATTAGACGCAGTCCGAAAGAGACCCGGTATGTACATCGGTGATACTGATGACGGCACAGGACTACACCACATGGTTTTTGAGGTCGTTGACAACTCTGTTGATGAGGCCTTGGCAGGTTTTTGCACACACATAGAGGTAATCATTCATGAGGATGACTCTATAACCGTAAAAGATAACGGGCGGGGCATACCTGTTGATAAACATAAAACAGAAAAGACTTCTGCTGCTGAGGTGATCATGACAGTATTGCACGCTGGAGGTAAGTTTGATGATGATTCATACAAGGTTTCTGGGGGCTTACACGGTGTCGGTGTTTCGGTGGTAAATGCTTTGTCAGAAACGTTAAACCTAAGAATACATAAAAACGGACATACTTATGAACAAGACTATATACACGGTGTTCCTCAAAAACCGCTTAAAAAAGGGTCTAAAACAGACAGAAGCGGGACAACAGTAACCTTCAAGCCAAGCGCTAAAACATTTACTAATACCACCTACAGTTTTGATATTTTATCTAAAAGATTAAGAGAGCTTTCTTTCTTAAACTCGGGGCTAAGCATTAAGCTTACTGATACAAGGTCTGGAAAAGAAGAAGAGTTTTACTTTGAAGGCGGTATCAGTGCATTTGTATCTCATCTAAACAAAGTTCAAAGCCCCGTACATGAGTCTGTCATCAATTTCAGCAAGACAATTGATGATATAACCGTAGACATCGCCTTACAATGGAATGAGTCTTACAGAGAAAACATGTACTGTTTTGCAAACACCATAAGACAAAAAGATGGTGGAACGCACTTAGCTGGCTTTAGGGGCGCCCTAACAAGAACAATAAATACATATATAGACAAGGAAATTGCAAAGGCTGATATATCTGTTTCTGGAGAAGACTGCAGAGAGGGCATGACAGCTATAATTTCTGTTAAACATCCAGACCCCAAGTTTTCATCACAAACCAAAGATAAGCTAGTTTCTTCAGAGGTTAAAGGCGTAGTCGAATCAGTTGTTAATAAGCACCTTAAGGAGTTTTTAATAGAAAACCCCAACGAAGCTAAAATTATCATAAGTAAAATAGTTGACTCTGCCGCAGCACGAGAAGCTGCAAGAAAGGCAAGAGAAATGACCCGTAGAAAGGGAGCACTTGATATTGCAGGATTGCCAGGAAAGCTTGCAGATTGTCAGGAAAAAGACCCAGCCTTAAGCGAGCTATTCATAGTTGAGGGGGATTCTGCAGGTGGATCAGCAAAACAAGGGAGGGACAGAAAAACACAAGCAATACTTCCTTTAAAAGGTAAGATCCTTAATGTTGAGAAAGCACAAAGAGCCAAGATGTATTCATCTGCTGAGATAGGAACCCTTATCACCGCACTGGGCTGTGGAATACATGACGAATTTGACTTAGAAAAACTCAGATACCATAAAATAATCATCATGACTGACGCCGATGTTGATGGCTCTCATATTAGAACTCTGCTGCTTACATTTTTTTACAGAGAGCTTGAAGATTTAATAAAAGGTGGTTATTTATACATCGCTCAACCTCCTTTGTATAAACTTAAAAAAGGAAAAAAAGAGGAGTATGTCCTTACTGATGAGGAGCTAACCAATCTAATAATAAGTAATGCTGTTAAGGGCATGTTGGTAAGACCCAAATCAAAGAAAAAAGGCCTAGAAGGGGATGGTCTTTTAAATACAGTCCTTGATTATGCCCAATCAGTAAACATCATAGAAAGACTATCTAAGCAAACAGGATCTATTGCTGCAATAGCAATGTCATTACACAGGCCAATCACAAAAACAGAAGCAAATAATAAGAAAAAACTAGAAACATGGATCAAGGGGCTATCCAGGACAGCAGCTAAAATTGCTAAAGACAAGGGTTATAAAGCTTCAGTTTCTATTAATTATGACGACGACGGAATTGCTTACCTCAATACAGAAGAAGAAATAGGAGGCGTGAAACATTTTGGAAAAATTACTAGCGCTTTTCTAAAATCTAATGACTACAAATTATTTGATAGGGTTCAAAAATCAAGAAAACAGTTTACTGGTAAAGTTCTAATTGAGAATGGCGAGGACCCAAGAGAATATGAGAACATTGATTCCTGCCTATCGGATATACTTTTGTCCTCCAAAAGAGGACTTAATGTTCAGAGATATAAGGGTCTTGGGGAAATGAATCCAGATCAGTTATGGGAAACAACGCTTGATCCTAACAATAGGTTATTGCTACAAGTTAAGGCGGATGACGATGCAGGGTTAACTTTTGAAACCCTCATGGGAGATGAGGTACCTCCTAGAAGGGAATTTATTGAAGATAACGCTCTAAATGCAGGTAATATTGATATATAATAAATAGAAAACACACTATAAAGCTAATAAAACAATACTTTTGTTATAGAAACTAATACCTAACATTTAGATCTATCCATTTTTTAGCGATATTGTTGATTTCATTAAGCTCTAATCCAGATGTTTCATAGGGCTTTCCAACTATAAAGCTTATTTTGCCAGGATATTTCAGCCAACCTCTTCTTTTCCAGTATTTTCCAGCGTTGTGTGAAATTGGTAGCACCATGGAACCAGTTTCTTTTGCCAATATTGATCCCGATAAACCATACCGTTTAGATTTGTTATACGGCATCCTGGTGCCTTCGGGAAAAATTATTATCCAATTTCCACTGTTCAATCGCTCCCTACCCATTTCCCTTACTTTTTCTACCTCAGTTCCACCACGGCCTCTTTTAACAGGTATAAGCTTAAATTTCTTAAATACGCCTCTAAATATAGGTACATACATTAGCTCATATTTTCCAACCCAAGATGAGGGACTAAAATATTTCAGTAAAATAAAAATTTCATATACAGATGAGTGCTTAACAAATATCACACACTTATCTTTTGGTGTGTTTTCTAATCCCTTAATCTTATAGGTAAGTCCACATATGTGCTTGCATAACCAAAGGTTCAAAACAGCCCAAGACTTCGCTATATTCCAGCGTTGTTTATCACCAAGAAAAGGAACCAACGCCAATGATGCAAGCACCATAAAACTAAAAAACATTAATGTCGTATACGAAATCGATCTGATATAGACCATTTAAATACTACTTTAAAACACTGACATAGGATTGCTGTAGTTCAGAAATATCTACCCTACTTTGTTCCATTGTGTCCCTGTCTCTTATGGTAACCGTTTTGTTTTCAAGACTATCAAAATCAACAGTAATACAAATAGGGGTGCCAACCTCATCGTGTCTTCTATAAGCCTTACCAATGTTTCCAGTGTTTTCTAAAAACACCCTGCCCAAGCCGAGTGATTGAAGTGATTGTTTTATCTCTTTTGCCATCGACACAAGCTCAGTATTGTTTTTCTTAAGCGGTATTACAGCAGCCTTAATAGGAGACAAGTGTGGCTTAAGTTTTAGCACAACCCTCTCCTTGCCCTCACCAATATCTTCATGTGTGTACGCCTCATTTAAGATTGCCAAAACACCCCTGTCTACCCCTGCAGAAGGCTCTATAACATATGGCACATACCATTCATTGGCTTCAAGGTCATGTACCGCAAGGCGCATGGTTGACTCCTCGTTTTGAGTAACAAACGAGCTTAGGGATAAGTCCTTCTGGTTTTTTGTGTGTGAACCAAGATCAAAATCTGTTCTGTTGGCAATGCCCTCTAGCTCCTCAAGACCATGTGGGAATCGGTACATGATATCAATAGTCTTTTTGGAATAATGTGCAAGCTCCTTTTCGGGCACGTCATAGATTTCAATATTTGAAGGATCAATTCCTTGAAGCTCCCACCAATCTAACCTTTCTTTTTGCCAATACTCTAGAGCAGCCTCATCTTCCCCTGGCTTGACAAAATATTCCAACTCCATTTGCTCAAACTCTCGCAACCTAAATATAAAATTTCTCGGAGTTATTTCGTTTCTAAAAGCTTTACCAATTTGAGCTATACCAAATGGTATTTGCCTTGATGTGGAGTCTTGAACATTTTTAAAACTTGAAAAAATATGCTGCGCTGTTTCTGGCCTAAGATATGCAAAGTTTTCATCGTTTTGAACTGGTCCTACAGCTGTCTTGAACATTAGATTAAATGGCCTTGGCTCTGTTAATTCGGTTGAACCACAACCAGGACATTTTCCATCGACAACAAGGTCCTCACGCCACCTAGATTTACATGACTTACAGTCAACCAGGGGATCAGAAAAGGTTTCCTCATGCCCAGAGTACTTAAACAACTCTTGTTTTGACAATATAGATGCATCAAGGCCTTCAACATCATCTCGCTCAAACACCATGGCGCTCCACCAGGAGTTTTTTAAGTTGTTCTTAAGCTCAACACCCAACGGACCGTAATCATAAACACCCTGTAAGCCACCATAGACCTCGCCGGACTGAAATACAAAACCCCTCCTTTTACAGAGAGAGACCAATTCATCCATGTTTTTTGCTGTCAAAAGGGTGCCCCTAGTTGTTTTCAAAATTATATCTTTCTTTTCTGAGAAAATATAAGGCTTTAAAAATAAAGATCGATTGAATGGATTTTTGATCCTTAGTATTATTAGGTATGTTGGTTAATTCCTACAACTCGCAAAACATACATTTGGTTCAAAACCATTGTGAGACGCAAGTAAGCGGAAGCTGAAGAAACGAAGTCGTTTATCTCATGATTAGTTCTTCTATTATCAACTTAATTTAACTGCCCTAATTGAAAGGGGGGCAAAAAAAGGTAATGAAATGACAAATATAAATAACCCAATATACAAAACACTTTACTTTAAATTAATCACACTAATGTTTTTCACAACTTTCGGGCTTAACGTTGTTGCATCAGAAGGCGAAGAGAGTGCAACACCGTTCGAGGAACCCGGACAAGTTGCAAATGAGAGCTCAATTAAAGAAATGCCATCATCAACATCAGGCGGGCTTACAACCATTTCACAGAGCAGTAATTCAATGTTTGAAGAGATTATTGTTACAGCAGAAAAAAGAAGCGAGAGCCTTCAGGACCTCTCTCAGGCTGTAACAGTGTTAAGCGGAATAGACCTTGATAACAGACAGATTTCAAACTTTGTCGACCTTAGCGCTATCGCACCAGGCGTAAATGTTGCTAAAAATGAAGGCTTTAAAACTGTCATAACCATAAGAGGGGTTGGGTATGAGACCAACCAAAATGCAATCGCAACACCATCGGTCTCTTACCACTTAGACGGTATTTATGTTGCATCTCCATACTCACTGCAAACAGATTTTCTTGACCTCGAGAGGGTGGAGGTTTTAAGGGGTCCTCAAGGAACCTTGTTTGGGCAGAACTCTACAGGCGGCGCAATTAACGTTATAACTCAGGCACCGACAACCGATGAAACCTATGGTTCAGCCGACCTAACTGTAGGTAATCATGGGCTGTTAAAAACCAGAGCCTTCATCAACAAACCTATTACTGATAATTTAGCAATGCGCGCCTCCTTCATTTCAAACAAGAGAGACGGCTTCACTGAAAACCTAACAAATGGCCAAGACCTGGATGACGCAAACAGTGTTTCTGCAAGGGTTCGCCTAAGTTATGAACCATCTGATACTTTTAGGGCAAACTTCATGGCACAAATTTTTGATGAAGACAGAAATGGAGCGGCTCAAAAAGGAATTATTGACCCAACACCAGACCCAAGACAACTTCGACAGAACTCACTAACAGAACACAAGTTAGATGCAAAACTGTTTAGTGCTGTACTTGAGTGGGACCGTGAAAACTATAGCATCAAATCTCTAACAAGTTACCAGGTTGACGACATCCTTGTAAGAAGAGATAACGATAGAAATGATCTAGACTATTTGCCCCCATTTGCATTGCTACCAAGTGAATACGACCCAGAGACAAATAAACAAAAAACAATTACTCAAGAAATTAACCTGGTGTCATCAGAGCCAATGTTTGGAAAGCTCGATTGGGTTGCAGGCTTCTTCTACCTAAACACAGAAATAGAAATCAGCATATTGGAAAGACTAGATTTTGGATTTGATGGTGTTTTTGACCCATTCACAATTAACGATGTTTATAGCTATAGTGGTGATTTTGGTTTTATCACAAATTCAAAACCAGAAAGAGACTCAACATCGTTTTATGGACAAGGAACATGGAACCACAGCGACACACTTAGAACCGTATTTGGATTAAGACACACAAAAGACGAGGTATATAGTGCCGTTACAAACTTCTATGGGCGGTCAGGCACAGACATCCTTGAAACAGATGGCAACAAAGTAACAGGCAGATTCGTTGTAGAAAAAGACATCGATGACAACACAATGGTTTATGGTTCCTTCACAAGAGGCTATAAACCAGGAGGCTCGAACCTAACTTATGGCAGGGAGGATGAGGTTGCACAAATAGTTGTGTTGCCAACATTCCAAGAAGAAATTGTAGATGCTTTTGAGGTCGGGCTCAAAACTGACCTTGCAGACGGCAGAGCCAGACTAAACGCGGCGGCTTTCTTTTACAATTACGAAGGACTCCAATACCAAGCCACTGACCCAGAGGTCTTTGAAGGAGGAGTGGGAAATATTCCAGATTCAGAGATATATGGAGCAGAGCTTGAGCTATCAACATTCTTGTCTGATTCTGTTATTTTGGATTTGAGAATGTCCTGGTTGGATACTGAAATTACAGCAGACCACTTGGCATTAGATAATGTTGAGTCTGAGGCAGCAACCAACGCATTGCTTGCACAAGGTATTGGCCTTTTTAGCAATGAAGTACAGATTGCACGCGCCGGAAGAATACAGAATGTCAGAGGCAATGAGTTGGCCAAGACCCCTAGTTTTACTGGAAATATTGCACTCAACTGGACTAATGAGCAGAACTGGGGTGAGCTAAAAGGAGTGCTTCAGTACACTTATCGCGGAGGCTTTAAGCATAGAATCTTTAACAACTCACAAACAGACATTGTCCCGAACTATGACGTGCTTGATATCATGCTTGGCTTTTATCCTTCAAGCGCAGAGAATCAGCATTTTGAAATTATTGGCAAAAACCTTTTTGACCAAGATGGAATTAATGCCAGATTTACCGACGTTTTTGGTGTTGGCGCAACAGGAGATGAGCTGATAGCACCAAGACAAATAATGCTAAGGTTTGTCACGCAGTTCTAAAACAACAGAAATACCTCCAGGCATAAATAAGCCTGTGGATATGAAAAAACCCATGGAAAAACACTTTATCCAATCTCAACAGCTCTTAAGAGACTCTTTTGAGCTCGCCTGGAGGGTTTATGAGAGCGGCTTTAGGCCCAACTATATCGTAGGTGTTTGGCGAGGAGGTGCTCCAATTGGGATTGCTGTGCAAGAGTTTTTAGATGTGCTTGGGGTTAAATCAGATCATATAGCCATTAGGACATCTCATTACTCAGGGGTGGCAGAACGAAAAAAGAGCGTAGAGGTTTATGGATTAAATTATGTAATCAAGAAGATAGAATCAGAAGACTCCTTGCTAATAGTCGACGACGTTCACGATACAGGAGTTTCGATAGAACAAATAATCAATGACTTAAAAAAAGCATGTAAAAAAAACACACCAGAAATAAAGGTGGCCACTCCATATTTCAAACCAAATAACAATGAGACAAGTAGAACACCAGACTATTTTTTGCATGAAACAGACCAATGGCTTGTTTTCCCTCATGAACTTGAAGGCCTCTCCATAGAGGAAATTACCGAAAATAAACCAGAGCTTTCAGGCCTAATAGATAAAATAAATCCACTTCTAAAAAAATAAACCAGCGTTACCAACCCGCTTGACAAGCCCAACACAAATTGCAAACAATGAGGCAAACAAAAACACGACCTAAAAATAAACTTGGACTTGAGAAAATAACCATTACAAGAAATGTATTTTTGGTTTGGGCGTTTGGTTTCTTTGTGATTTTATCCTTTGATCTTTTTATCGAAGGGTTTGTATTTAAGTGGCTTGCTTGGAATGGAACAGATAAAAATGATTGGTTTTTTATGCTTTGGTGGGGCGCAGTAACAGTTTGGTTTTTTCATGGTCTTTTCACTCTTTATGAAAGGTTTTCTCAATGATGGTTGACATCCTAATCATAGGCGGAGGACAGGCAGGAAGCATGACTGCAATAAACCTAAGAAAACACAAGTATGAAGGCAGTATTGCGATCATCACAGAAGAAACACACCACCCTTATCAAAGACCACCTCTTTCAAAAGGCTTTCTGACTGGCGATTTAAAACAAGAAAATCTATTTTTTAAGTCAGAAAGCTACTATGAAAAAAACAAGATAAAGGTTTTTCTAGAAAGCCGTGCAGTAAGGATAGAAATAAAAAAACAAAAGGTCATTTTAGAGAATGGGGGCGAAATAAAATATAAGAAGCTTGTTATTGCAACAGGAAGCAAGCTCAACAAAATAACCCCAGAAGAGGACGAAAAGATTATTTATCTTAACTCCATTTCCAAAGCAGTAAAGCTGAAAAAAAGACTCGAAGAACATAAAAGTATAGGGATTGTTGGGGCTGGGTATATAGGTCTAGAGGTAGCAGCAACAGCAAAAAAAATGGATCTGAAAACAACTGTGTTTGAGGCAGAAAAAAGAATTATGCAAAGATCAGCAAGCGATGAAATTGCAAGCTTCATAAAGAACTACCATGAGAAAATGGGTGTGGAGTTCAAACTAGGGTCACGGGTACAAAAGATTTTGACAGAAAATAAAACAAGAATCATTCTTGATGACGGACAAATTTCAGACCCTGATTTTGTCGTTATTGGCGCAGGCGTGCATGCCGCTTGTGAAATAGCACAAGAGGCTGGAATTGACTGCAGCAACGGCATTTTAGTTGACGAGACTTGCCTAACCAGCGAAGAAAATATTTATGCCGCAGGAGATTGTGTAAGCTATTATTTTTCTAGGTATGATTCAAGGCAACGACTGGAATCTGTTCAAAACGCAATTGATCAAGCTGCAATTGTTTCCGCATCAATCATGGGGGCGCCAACTGCTTATAAATCAATCCCATGGTTTTGGTCAGACCAATATGATTTAAAAATCCAAATTGCAGGGCTATCACAAGACAGCGATTTTTTGGTGACCAGAGGCAATAAAAATGACTGCAAGTTTTCAGTATGTCATTTTAAAAACAACAGGCTGAAGGCTGTAGAATGTGTAAACGACCAAAAAACATTTATGTTGGGAAAAAAGCTAATCGAAGCAGAAAGCAAGATCACTCCCGAGGCAATTGAAAATATTCAAACAAACCTCAGAGACTGGAAATGAGCATAAGGAAGGTTCTTGGCAGTATTTTATTTTTTGGCTCTTGGCTGGTATATGCATTGTTGATCTTTATTGCAGCTGACGCAGAATGGACGACTGCAGAAAAGTTCGGCATAGGAGCTGGTTTATATGGTGTAAGCTGGATAACCTTTGTAGCGGGCAGCATATTGCTTGGGCCAGACTTTATAGAAAAGATTAAGCTAATGATAAAACCTAAAAATAAAAAATAGATGCCAGCATTTAAAAACTTAGTTGATGATAAAAAAAACGCCGAACCGGGCGATGTCGTAATGACAAAAAAAACAGGGGGGCTAACATTTGATTTTAGTGGTCAGCGCTTCTCTGAGGCATATCTTGATTCATTTATAGAGTATGTAAAAGAAGCAAAAGTCATTGAAAGGTTTGACGCAATTTATTCCGGAGAACAAGCAAACACAACAGAAAACAGACCAGTTGACCACTTTGGTTACAGAAAAGAAGGCATCGCTAGAGAGCAAAGTGTTTTAGATGAACAAGAGAGGGCGTTGGTTCTGAGCGAACATATCAATAAGCAAGAATATGAAGCAATCATCTTTTTTGGTATCGGCGGCTCACAACTTGGACCCGAGCTAATTCAACAAGCGCTCTGCTATAGCAAAAACAAAAAAATCGTTTTTATAACTGGAAGCGATCCACTGGAGGCTGAATTTAAAACAAAAGGCTTAAACCTTGATGCATGCGCTTTTATCTTGGCGTCAAAATCTTTTTCCACCATAGAGACATTAAAATCATTTGAGCTGGTGACCCAAAAAGCACACATGCAAAATACATATGCAATTACATCAAACATCGCTGGAGCAGAAGCCTTCGGCGTATCACACAAAAATATACTGACCTTTAGTGGGGCAACCGGAGGCAGGTTTTCGATTTGGTCTCCAATCAACCTGCTTTTCTTGATACAGTTGGGCGAACAATCCATAGAAGAGTTCTATTTGGGAGGACGAGAGGCAGACGAAAGCCTTTTAAGCACCAGAACACTAAACACTCCTGCAAGTGTTTATATGTCTGCCCAAGACATTCTACACAACAACATTTTGGACAATGAAACCACAGCAATCCTCGCATATGATTGGCCACTCAGAGGTTTTTATAAGTACGCTCAACAGCTTGAGATGGAGTCAAACGGTAAACGAGTAGATCAAAACGGGAATAATATAGATTATCAAACAAGCCCAATTGTTTGGGGTGGTTACGGTCCGGTATCGCAGCACTCTTTTTACCAGCAAATCTTTCAGGGTACAAAAGACATGAACCTATACTTTCTGGCCTCAAGAGAGAATGAAAAGAAACTCAACACGGCACAATACCAAGGGCAAATACATAGTTTATCAGAAGGAACAAAAACCAATGTCCCACCACATAAACAGTTAAGTACAAGGCGCTTCACCACCATAGAAATGGAAAGCATATCACCTAGGACAGTAGGCAACCTAATTGCTACATGGGAGAATAAAACCATACTTAATAGCCTTCTTTGGAACGTCAATGCATTTGACCAGTGGGGTGTCGAGCTAGGAAAAGTAAACACAAAAAAATACTTAAAGTAACAATCCAATTACAAAGCTAGGGGAAGACAATTGAACAACTACAAAATAAACCCTTTTCATACAGCGTTTATAATCAGCATCTCTTTTTTATTCGGATATATTTTTCTCGCATCAATGGGTTATATGCTATCTATTGAGCCAGGCCTTTCCATCGGGGGCATTTCAAGATGGTGTGAAAGAATAGTGGATGGAATATTCAGAGAACCTGCGAACGCACTCAGCAATCTTGGATTCATGGTTTCTGGTTTGCTCATGTTTAAAGTCTTGTCTGATGAGAAAACAAGGGATAACCAAAGGTTTTACGGGGTAAATAAAACATCAGGTGTTTTTGCCGCGGCGGTTATTTACTTGGGGCCAGGATCAATGCTAATGCATGGTACACACACCGAGTGGGGCCAGTGGGCAGACAACCTTAGTATGGTGATGTTTATTGTTTTTCCTTGGATCTATAATCTCAAATGCATGGGCGGCTGGAGCGAGAAAGGCTTTGTACAAGTTTATGTCTTGGTGGTGATTGCCTATGCTGTTACCCGATGGATTTTTGGTGACGGGCTTGGTATCGGACTAGACCTTTTTGGCCTTTCAATTGGGCTTTGGGTTATCTCTGAGTCTTTGCACAGGTTTTGGTCGCCAACATTTAGATGGGCATCAGGGTTTGTGGGCTTTATCGTTGCAGCCGCTTTTGGAATAATGCCAACGGAGATCCTTCAGGATCCAGAGACATATTGGTGGACCATTCTTTTTTGGGTCCCAGCAATTTTTTCAAAACAAGCCCCAGACACAGAAAGAACATATAACCCATGGTTCTATCTGGGTGTTGTGACCTATGTTACAGCCTTTACAATTTGGCTTAACCAGTGGTCAGACTTGTTGTGCTATCCCGACTCATGGTTCCAGCCACATGCAGCATGGCACTTACTTTCGGCGCTCTCAACATGGTTCTTTTTTGTATTCTTTAGAACAGAAAGAGCTGTCAAAGTGTGAAGCGCTGATATGTCAAGACTCCATTTTAATCCTATAATGTCTTACACGGGAAAAAGGCTGATCAGAGAAAATAAGTGACAGAAAAATACACAATCTATGGGAACGATCTCTCACCCTATTCTGTGAAGATAAGGTCATATTTTAGGTACAAAAACATTGAGCACGAGTGGATAGAAAGAAACCTAAAAACTCAAAAAACGTTCAATAAACTTGCAAAAATTCAAATCATTCCTTTGGTTCTGTGTCCAGATGGAGAGGTCCTCCAAGACTCAACACCAATTATTCTAAAGATGGAAAAAGAGTTCATAAAAAAACCAGTTGTTCCAGAAGAGCCTGTCCTGTCTCTCTTATCAAGACTGGTAGAAGAGTATGCAGATGAGTGGGCCGTTAAACACATGTGTCATTTTCGGTGGCATTATGAAGAGAATTTGGATGCCGCCGGCAAAAGGTTTGCAAAACTTTATGTCCCACAAACAATCCAGCAAATTGCTTGGCTTAGAACATTTTTCTTAAACAAAGCAACCAATACCTTTAAGGCCAGGATGTCAAAAAGGCTCTGGGTGGTTGGATCAAATGAAATAACCAGAATACCAATAGAAGAGTCATTCAAAAACTTAATAGAGCTTCTCGATAAGCACTTAGAGGCAAGACCATACATATTTGGAAGCAAACCCTCTATTGCAGATTTTGCTTTGTGGGGCCATATTTATAATGCCAACAATGATGTCACCGCACGCGAACTTATTCAGAAGCATGTGCCCAAATTGAATAACTGGATTGAAAGGATGGAAGACCCAAAAGAAATGGGCGATTTTGAAACATGGCACGACTTAAAGCCAACGCTTTTACCTTTGATAAAGGAAGAGGTTGCAGAAACTTTTTTGCCCTGGGTCAGGGCAAACAATGAGGCAGTTAAAAACAATAAAGACAAGGTTTCAATAACCTTAAAAGGAAGACCTTTTGAGCATAAAGTAACTTCTGTGCAGAAGTTTCATGCAAAATCATTCAGTTTGCTCATGGAGCACTATAAATCAATTTCTCGTGATCAGGAGTTGGAGGAAATGCTTATTGAAACAGGCGTTAAGGAGCATCTGGGTGCATAGTCTAGAGGTCTACCAGTCTCTCTGGGGGATGGAGCAAAGGCACCCGACAAAACAAGAGCCCTCAGATGAACAGAACTTTCAAAAAATAAAAGGCGGGGGCTTTGCTGGAGCCACGATCGACTTAGCGGCCCATGAGATTAAAGAGTTCCAGAAAAAAAAGCATTATTTTGTTGAAAATAATTTGGGATGCATGGTCAATGCTTTTCCTTATTCTAAAGAAGATCTTTTGCCGCTGTTGAGATTGGCTAAAGAGTTTGATGCATGCTTTGTAAACATTATTGGCGGCGTTATGCCAATTGATTATAAAGACGCAATACCATTGGTTTATGACTGGATGGAGGAAGCTGACAAAGAGGGGGTTAAGATATTGTTTGAGACCCATAGAGACAGTTTATTGAACGATCTTTATTACACGCTCCAACTAATCGAAGAAGTTCCTGAAATGAGGTTAACAGCAGATTTGTCACACTTCGTGGTGGACAGAGAGATGTGGACGCCGATAAACAACCGAGATAAGAAGCATATAGAAACAATACTCAACCGATCAGACTGTTTTCAGGGCAGGGTTGCATCAAGAGGGCAAATACAGGTTCAGATAGACTTTCCACAACATAAAGAATGGGTATCTATTTTCAAAGGTTGGTGGAAGTACGGTCTGGAGCAATGGCAAAAACGACAAACAAAAGATTCAACAGTGAGGTTTCTATGTGAGCTGGGACCACCAACAAGTTATGCAATAACAGATGCAGCTCAGTTAGAATTATCAGATCGATGGGAAGAAGCATTGACAATAAAAAAATGGATAGAAGAAATGTGGCAAGAAATAGAGAGAACATGAAGAGTAATTTTTCTTTTCCAGTACTCGAGCACCCAGCACCAACTTGTGAAAGCAAGACTGCCCTTGATTTAGCGAAGGAGTGGATGCAGCTGGATCAAAACTCAATTGCCACACCATTGGTGAGTGAAAGAGACCGCAACTTCCTAATCTCAGCAAATCAAGAGAAAGCAATTCTGAAAATTTCAAACCATAAAGAGGAAAGGGGCGTCCTGGAGTTTCAGACTGAGGCGCTCCTTCACCTACAAAAAACAACAAGCCTAAATTTGCCAAGGGCAAAAAAGAACATTGATGGCGAATACCTTGTTACAAAGAATGTGGGCGGCGAAGACTGTTTTGTGAGAATGGTCACTTATTTAGAAGGCATCCCTTTGGATGATATCAGAGCAGTGATTATAGACCCAAAAATGCTGCACCTATCCATGGGTAATTTTTTGGCAAAGCTTGGTAACGGGCTAGATGGATTTTCACACCCTAACCAAAATCATCCACTCCTTTGGGATGTTGGTAAAACCGAAAGCCTTTTTGATGTTTTGGGCGGTATACAAGATGAGCAGAAAAGAAAAATGGCTGAGCTTGCACTTTTGTACTATCAAAACAATACAAAAGAGCTTTTATCAGAACAAAGAAAACAAATCATTCATAATGACATGAACCCGGACAATGTTTTGGTTTCCAATGAAGACCCAAGCTCTGTGGTTGGAATGATAGATTTTGGTGATATGCTCTACGCACCCCTGATAAATGACTTAGCTGTAGCTTGTGCATATGAAATAATAAAGGTTGAATCGCTTTATAGAGGCTCAAAAAACCTCTTGCTTGGCTACCACAGTGAAAATAACCTTTTAGAAAGTGAGGTTGTGTTGTTGCCGATGTTGGCATACAACAGAATTGCAATGTCTCTAATCATATCCGAGTGGAGAGCAAGCAAACACCCAGAAAACAAAGAATACATTCTTGGAAATATTGACCACACGTGGTCCATTTTTAAAGAAATAAATGAAGAAGAAATTGAAAAAACCGGAACCCAACTTGTCGACCTTCTGGCCTGATTTGAAAAAATGAGTATATTAAGCAGGAGAAAGAAGCACCTTGGAAACGGCTCCAAATATTTTTATGAAAAACCGCTTCATATAATCAAAGGCGAAGATGTTTGGTTGATCGATGAGAAGGGCAAAAGGTTTTTAGACGTTTATAACAATGTGGCACATGTCGGTCACTCCAATCCCAGGGTTGTGAATGCAATAACCGAACAAAGCAAAACACTCAATACAAACACCAGATACCTTCACGAAAAAATTATTTTATTGGCCGAGAGACTGGCAGCAACCATGGAAGAGGGCTTAGATGTAGCCTATTTCTGTTGTTCAGGTAGCGAAGCAAACGATTTGGCGGTTCAGCTCGCAAAGGCGCATACAAAACACCAAGGATGTATTGTTCTTTCAAACGCATACCATGGAAACACCACAGAGATTTTTCAACTAAGCCCAGAAGATTGCCCGAAAGAGCAGAGAAAAGATTGGATAAAAACAATCCCAGGACCCAGAGGCTTTATAGAAAACGAAAGCGCTTATATAAAAAAACTAAGGGAAGAGGCAGAAATCCTTGCCAGCAGCAGACATGGCGTTGCTTGCTTCATTGCTGACAGCGTTTTTAGTAGTGACGGGATTTATGAGATACCAAACGGCTTTTTAAAAAAAATTTACAAAGAGATAAGAAGCTTTGGTGGGGTTGTTATTGCAGATGAAGTTCAGTCAGGTTTTGGCAGGCTTGGTGACCAAATGTGGGCCTATCAGGACGATGCAGTGGTTCCAGACATCGTAACCATGGGCAAACCAATGGGAAACGGCCACCCAGTATCGGCTTTGCTTACACACAGAGAGCTCATTGAGTCCTTAGATCAGGCATACAATGGCAACTCTTACTTTAATACATTTGCTGGAAATCCTGTGTCAGCAGCAGCAGCGCTTTCAGTTTTAGATATTATTGAAAAAGACAGCCTCATAGATCAGGCCGGACAGGTTGGAGACTACTTGAAAAAACAACTTAGGAACACCTTGCAAAATAAGAAAAGCGTTGTCGAGATTAGGGGGAAAGGCTTGTTTTTAGGCATCGAGCTTGATGACCCATCAAAGACAGCAAAAACAATGGAAGAGATGATGCGTCAAGGTGTTTTAGTCGGCAAAACAGGACCAACAAATAGCGTGATAAAACTAAGGCCTTCAATGACATTTAAAAAAGAACACGCAGATTTGCTGGTAGAAAAACTAAACCAATGTTTGTGAACAATCAGCCAAGCTCAACAACCACCGGAGTGTGGTCTGAGGGCTTTTCTAGCCACCTTGGTTTTTCATCAATATAGCTTTTTTTACAAAGAGGTTTGAGCTCATCCGAGACGAGTAACAAGTCGATTCTCAGACCAAGTTCCTTGGTGTATGCTGCAGTTCTATAATCCCACCAGCTATGAAACCCAGCACCTTTCTCAAACAATCGAAAACTATCATGAAAGCCCATAGAAAGGATTTCTTCAAACATTGTTCGTTCTTGATCGCTACATAAAATTTTATCTCTCCATTTTTCAGGATCATGTACATCTTCATCACAAGGAGCTATGTTAAAATCACCAAGCACAACCATCTTAGGATATTTTTTTAAATCGTCATTGAGCATTTTTTTTAAATGCTCTAACCAATCAAGCTTGTAAGCAAACTTCTCGGAGCCAACGGCTTGCCCGTTTGGAACATATACGTTAACCACCCTAATGTCTTCATGTGTGGTCGATACCACCCTCGTTTGTGGGTCATCAAAGCCCTTTATTCCTTTACTTGTCTTTGCCGATCCATTTTTTATTATGTTGGCGACGCCGTTGTATGATTTTTGACCAAAGGCTTCAACAGAATAGGACAAAGTCTCAAAAGCATCATAAGGAAAAAGCTCATCCACAACTTTTGTCTCTTGCAGGGCGAGCACATCGGGTTGATTGTCTTCGATCCAAGTAACCACATGATCGATTCTTGCTCTGATTCCATTGACATTCCAGCTTGCAATCTTCATAAAAATGAATGTAAACCATTTGTATGTGAATGTAATGAAATTTTATTAAAAAACATCTATATTTGTTTGATAAAAACCCAAACAATAAAAACATGAAAGCAGAAATTTTTGGAAAAACCGATTGCATACATTGTGAAAAAGCAAAGATGTTATGCTCCCAGAAAGGCATCGAGTATACTTACCAAGAGCTCGGCAAAGATTTCGAAATGCAATTTATCTTAGAAAAGTTCCCTGGAGCGAGAACATTTCCACAAATTGCAGTTGATGGAAAACATGTGGGCGGATTTGACGACCTTGAAGCTTTCTTAGCGAACCAAGAATAAGGAGGAAACGATGAAGAAACTGATTATCTTTGCGATGATTTTTTTTGCTGTGCCAATGGCGAGTGCTGATGAGCATAAAAGCGAAACAACATTTATGAACAAGCAGGAATGCAATGAGCTTAAGAATGGTATCGCTGAGCTTTTGATGGTTGCAGATTATTATTGGAAAGAGATAGAGAAGGACAATGAGAATAAGGATCTCTATGAGGCTGCCGCATTTTATTCACAACAAGCAGCAAATTATTCCACTATTTACGATGTATGGTGCGATTAGTTTTCCACTTCTGACTGAAGACGATTAACCACAACAACTGTTTCTGGGTGAACTCCTCTCCAGATAGAAAAAGACTCAGCAGCTTGTTCTACGAGCATTCCCCATCCTTGCAAGGCAGATCTTGAACCGTTTTCGCTTGACCAATTTTGAAAGAGTGTTGGTTGGTAAGAATAATTGACATCATATGAATGGGCCCCTTTTATTGCAATTGCGCTGACAGAGGGCACAGTGTTTGATAATTGTGAAGACGTCGTATTTATGACCAAATCATAATTTCTATCGATGTTTTCGCCTGAAACGGAATCAATTTGGAAAAGGTGTGAAAAAGTGTCCCTCAATGACTCGGCTTTTTTCTCTGTTCTATTGGTTAGGGTTATGTTTTTAGGGTTCATGTCAATAATAGAGGGCAATATGCTCTTGGTGGTCCCTCCTGCGCCAATCAGAAGAATTGAGCGACCTTCGATATTTATGTTGTTATTGCTTAGGTCTCTGATCAGCCCAATGCCATCAGTGCTCTCCCCATAAACACGACCGTCCTCAGAAAAAGAAAGCGTATTAACAGCACCACAGTTTTTTGCTTGTGAGCCAAGCACATCTGAAAACTCATATGCTAAACCTTTGAAAGGAAGGGTTACATTGATGCCCTTGCCACCAGATCGAAAAAACTCTTCAACAACAGCAAAAAAAGTGTTTTCTGTTGCCTCGAGCTTTCCGTAAGAGATCTTATGGCCAAGCTGTTCGCCAAATAAGCGATGAATTTTGGGCGACTTACTGTGCCCAATGGGGTTTCCTATTACCGCATATTTATCCACTTGTTGGCGTATCGTTAACCACGAATTATTTCGTTTGTAAGTATATCAACAATTCTTGAGGGTTTTGCGTTTGGATCTGAGGGGCCTTCAAGTATAAAGTCAACAATGCCAGAAAGCTCATTTTCAACCTCCGCAAAGGATTTCAACTCAGGGCCACCATGAAAATTGGCACTCGTAGAAACAATTGGCGATTCTAAAACAGAGTGTAAAAGCGGAACAGGGCTTTTTTTTGTGATCCTTATGGCGATGGAAGGATGTTTTCCTGAAATCCAAGGCGGAGCATGTTTTGTTTTTGGAACCAAATAGGTCGTTGGGACATTGTTTTCGTTTTCAATTACCGTTTTTTGTTGCTTGTTAATATCAAGCCATTCCTCAACCCCATCTATGGAGCTGCCTAACAAGATTAAACCCATGTCCACAGGCCTTTTTTTTATTTCTAGAAGCCTTTCTACCGCCGCTTTATTTTTTGGGTCACAACCCAGGCCATAAACTGTATCAGTTGGGTAAGCGATCACGCCTCCCGACCCAAGAGCGTTGACTACTTGGTTGTTTTCTTTGATTTTCTCTTACCTCTTTTTTTGGCAGGAGCCTTTTCTAACAGTTCGAGACAGTCTTGTAGCTCCAGACTCTCAGGGTCCTTGTCTTTTGGTATCGAAGCATTCTTTTTACCATCTGTTACATAGGCGCCCCATCTCCCATCTACAATTTTAACAGGGCTGTCATCAAAGGCTTTAAGCGCTCCAGATCCTTTTGAGCTCGATATGCTTGAGAGAGCTTCTTCAAGGCCAACAGAAAAAGGGTCCAGGCCTTTTCTTCCTCTAAAGTTTTTGGAGCCACGTTTATAATAAGGACCATATGGACCAATGGTGACAAGAATTTTTTCTCCAGAGTCAGGGTCAACGCCCAACTCTTTTGGAAGGCTCAAGTAATCCAAAGCTCTTTCAAAAGTCATCTCTTCTATCGTGTCTGTTTTAAGCAGGCCCACATATCTTGGTTTATTGCCATCATCTTTTGAACCAAGCTGAACAGTCGGACCATATCTTGCTTCTCTAACGATCACAGGTTCGTTGGTCTCTGGGTGGTAGCCAAGTATATTCTCGCTTGGTTTGTTTAGAAGCTCACAAGCTGTTTCGAGGTTGATTGAAAAAAGTGACTGCCCCTCTTTTATAGCTGCCCACTCAAGCTTCTCATCTTTTTCCATGTCGCCCACCTGAACCGCAGGACCATTTTTTGTCATTCTTGCGAATACTGGGCGACCTGTTTCTGGATGGCTACCCAGCGGTCTTTGTGGGTTTACATCTTTTCTTGTAACCACACCGCTAACTTCATCTACAGCATCTATTAATGGAGACCAAAAGGCATTTAGAACATCTTGTTTGCTTCTTTGTCCGCTTGAAATTTCATCCAAATTGTTTTCCATATTCGAAGTAAACTCATCACTGATATATCCACCGAAGCGTTCATTCAAAAAATTGCTCACAAGACGACCCATATCTGATGGCTCGTATCTTTTTTGTTTAAGCCAGATATACTTTCTGTCTGTGAGCTTGGAGAGTATATCTGCGTATGTTGAGGGCCTTCCAATACCTTTTTCCTCAAGGGCCTTAATCATGCTCGCGTCATTATAGCGAGGAGGCGGATCGGTAAAATGCTGGATTTTTACAAGCTCCTTAAATCCAATGGCATCATTCTCATTGATCAAAGGTGGCTTATTGTTAGTAACCTCTTCTTGCGTTGCTTCTAAATAACCACTAAAAATAAGTTCCTGGTCAGAAAAAGAAAATGTTGCCAAGCTCTCATCGCCAGTAGGCACGAACTCGATAGATGTTCTTTCAAAGATTGCATCCTTCATTTGGGAGGCAATAGTTCTTTGCCAGATTAGTCGATAGAGTTTGAACTCATCATCTTTCAAAATCTTTTTGACATCAGCTGGGACAAGGCTTATGTCAACAGGGGTTATTGCACCATGGGCCTCTTGAATATTCTTAGCCTCTTTCTTGTTTTTGAAGTTTCTAGGTTGGACAAAGTCTTTACCGAACATACTTGTTACCTGAGACCTTACAGCAGGCACCTTTCCTTCATCTATTTCAATTGAGTCTGTTCTAATATAGGTGATTAGCCCGCCACCCTCGCGCGCATAGAGTGATTGCGCGATCTGCATGGTTCTTTTTGGCGTGAAACCAAACCTATTGGATGCTTGCTGTTGGAGCACAGACGTTCTAAATGGCTCCCTTGGTGAGCGCTTAATGGTTTTTTTAGAGATAGACTTCGCGATAAGCCCTTTCTTGCATTGTTCTTCCAAGCCTTTGCTTGCCTCCTCAACAAGTGTAGTTGAGTCAAACGTGAACTTTTTTACAGGCTCTTGTTTAAAAACTGATAGTTTGGCTTCATATTCTCCATCTTTTTCTAGTTTTGCTGAAATGGTCCAGTACTCTTGTGGTACAAAGGCCTCAATTTCTCTTTCACGCTCTACAATCATCCTTAATGCGGGACTCTGCACCCTTCCCGCAGAATGATTATTGCTAGGAAATAGTCGCCACAACAATGGTGACAAAGTGAAACCAAAGTGCCGATCAAGGGCCCTTCTGGTTTCTTGGGATTGAACCAGATCCATGGCTATTTCACCAGGGCTGTTGACAGCAGCCTTGACTGCTTTTTCGCTTATTTCATAAAAAACAGCTCGCTTAATCTCTGGTTGTTCGAATTTAGCGTTTGAAATAATGTCTGCCACATGCCAAGCAATGGCTTCCCCTTCTCTGTCTGGGTCTGTAGCAAGAATCACTTGCTCAACATTCTTTGCTTCGTCCTTAATTTTTTTTACCGCATCTTCCTTGCCTGGACTCACAATATATTTCATTGAATAGCCATTACTCGGATCAATAGCATCTTTTTTTGGGAGTTCTCTGATGTGGCCAATGGTTGGTAAAACAGCATAGCCACCACCCAGATATTTCTGAATTGTTTTTGCCTTAGCAGGCGATTCTACGATTACTAATTTACTCATAACGAATTAAAAATAATCACAACAAGGGTTCGTGAGGCAGTGATTATAAATACAAAAGAATTATTAATTCAATGTTTTTGGCGAATCAATTGCTTCGTCGTTTTCATAAGCATGAAGCTTGACTTCAACCGAGGGCTCCTGAAAAAGCATCAAAATACTTAATGCTTTTACTACCTCTAGGTCCATGGGCTCAAAGCCTATCGAGGTGAGCTTATCAATCAATAATTCACGCTTTTCTGGGGTAAGGAGGCCAAATTTCTCTAAACGAGTAATGTAGTTCTGGCATTCAGTATCGAGCAAACTTTTCTCATCATCACTGAGTATTCTTATCGATGAACTGCTTGGACTATGAAGCATCGGTGTTTCTGTTGAGCTTTTGAAAATTTCAACCCAGTCCATCGCATGATCAATTGCATCATCCTGAAAGCCTGCGCCTATGAGGTGATCACGAATCTCAAAGGATGTTTCAGACTCCCTGATAGGGTCTTCAGAGTAGTATTCGAAAAGATACAGTAGGATATCGAGAAAATCTTCTTTTATGTTTTGGTTCATTGAAAGAAAAGAATTAATTTACCTCGAGCATGAATCAAAAAAGACAGGAGGTCAACGTATTTTTCGTGAAATTTTTTCAAGCAATAATCAAAGCTATTTTTGGAAAAAAACAACAACATCATGATAAGATAAATTTCCCTTATTTAATGGCGTTTAGCATGTTTGAGAACTTAGAAATTTTACAATTTCCAGATGAAAGGCTGCGCCGCTTATCTGTGCCTGTTGAAAGTTTCAATCAGGACCTGAAAACATTAGCAGATAAGATGTTAGAAATCATGTATGAGTCAAACGGGATTGGGCTAGCTGCCCCTCAAGTTAACCAAATAATTCGGCTAATAGTTGTCGATGTTTCTGAGAGCAGAGATAGCCCATGTATTTTTGTAAACCCTGAAATAAAAGAGCCAGCGGGCTCAGTCGATAGCAGCGAGGGCTGTCTTTCTGTTCCTGAAATCAGAACAACGGTCAAACGATATGAAAATATCACGCTTGAGTATCAAGATCTCAATGGAGAAAGGCACGAAGAGGCCCTTAGTGATCTGATGTCAATATGTGTTCAACATGAAATAGATCACTTGGACGGCAAGCTTTTTATTGATTATGTGCCAGACGTTAAACTACAAAGACTTAGAAAAAAAATTGCCAAAAACAAAAAAAACCAACCGCCAATAGAAGGAACAACCGCGAGGATTGTTTGATTTTGGACAATAAGCACCCAAATAAAACAATTGTTTATGCAGGCTCTGATGCTTTCTCGGTTCAGCCGCTAAAAAAATTACTAAGCTTGAAATATAAAAAAGTCACTGTTTTAACAAGGCCGCCGAAGAGGCAGGGCCGAGGGATGAAACAAAAAAACAACCCGCTTGCTGAGTTTGCATTGCGCAATAATCTTGAGACTCTCATGCCAGAGAGCCCAAACGATAATGATTTCTTAGCAAAGCTTGGAGAAAGAAAATATGACTTACTTATTTCATGCGCCTACGGAAGGATCATGTCTGAAAAGCTTTTTGAATGCTTTGGTATGGATAATGTCAACATTCACCCATCGCTTCTTCCAAGATGGAGGGGCCCTTCACCAATAGAGTCATCTATACTAGAGGGTGATAAGATAACCGGCGTTAGTTTAATGCAGATGACAAAAGAACTTGATGCCGGACCAGTATACGAACAACGATCTATTAGCATCAATGGCGAAAATACAAAAACTTTGTCAGAGAAGCTCACGCTTCTTGCTGGAGAGATGATTGAGAGCTTTCTCCCACCTTTTTTTGAGGGCGATGTAAAAACAAAGCAGCAGGATGAGCGTCTTGTAACAGAAAGCAAAATCATAAAAAAAGAAGACGCACGAGTAGATTGGAACGAAACCTCAAAGGTTATAGATAGCAAAATAAAGGCCTACTATCCTTGGCCGGTAGCTCACACCTATCTTGGTGACAAATACCTTAGATTATTGGATTCAGAAGCAATAATAAAAGATGAAGACGGGATTGATCCAGGCCAAATAGTGGATATCAATAACACGGGAGTCACTGTTAAGTGCAAGGAAGGCAGGATCATACTCAAGAGCATTCAGCCTGAAGGCAAAAATGAAATGCTTGCAGCTGATTTTGCAAGAGGAAACAAGTTAGAAGGCAAGCGATTTTCATGACTATGAGACCAAAAATGAAGGCCCTGGCCTTTTTATTTTTATTTATTTATAGCTCGCAAGGCATCGCAAATATAGGATCAGGAAAATCTTATGTCAAAGACGGAGTCTATTTCAGCGATGTCCAGCTACCATTCAAGCTTGAAAAGCAGCAAGTCGAGGCGCTGGGTTCTGGTCTTACATTAAAGCTTCAGCTGGACTTCTCTATTGTAGACATAAGAAATTGGAGAATAGACCGCGATATTGGGACATTAAATCAGTCTTATTCAATCAGGCTAAATGCCTTCACTGGCAGATATTTGATAACGAATCTAAATATCGGCACAAAGGTCACGCTTTCATCCACAGAAGAAGTCGAAAACTTTCTTTCTGAGATTAAAAACATTCCATTGGTTGACGACTCAATTTTAGACATTGAAAAAAACTATAGCGTAATACTGCAAGCAGGCATTGCTGTTGAAGGAATATCACAATGGATTAAAACCCTTTCCTTCTGGAGAGAGAACCTGGATACAGAATTTGAGGTAATAGAATGGAAGCTTTTAGACTGAGCTCCTTAAACATTAGAAAAATTGTTTCTGTGCTTATATTTTTGAGCATTGCCTCATTGGTTGCACTTCTTTTTTCAGATGATGATCCAAGTGAACTAAACAGAATTCAGGTTTCGTTGCTTGCTGTTAGTTTGATTTCTTTCTTAGTGCTTTTGCCAATCGTTGCATTGAGCGCAAAAAAACTTTTTCTAGATTATAGACAAAGAAAATTGGGGGCAAAGCTGAGGTTTAGGATGGCCTTGGCTTTTTCTGGATTAGCGCTTGTTCCTGCAATTGTTATTTTCTTTTTTGCGATCAATTTTATGAATAAAGGCATCAGTGTTTGGTCAGACGCAGATGTTGAGAAGGGTTTAAGCGATGCATTGATGCTAGGAAGGTCTGCCTTGGATGAAAGAATTCAAGACGGCTTATTCGCCACATCTAACATCTCAATACAACTAAAAGGAATGGAAAATATATCTGAGGCATTAGAGGCCCAGAGGAAAGAAAATAATGCAATTCAACTTTCTTTGATTGACTCAGATCTTAGGCTATTGGCTAGTAGCTCCTCCCAGGCTGACCAAGCGTCCGTTAGAGTGCCGACCAGATTTGAAATAAATCAAGTAGTACTCAAGCAATCATGGACTAGCCTAGATTCCACTACAGATGATCGATATCTAATAAGAGTATTGGTTCCGGTAATCAGTTTCTCTTTAAACGAAAAACCAATTTATCTTCAGGCCCTTTATAGCGTTGACCCCAAGTTGAGTATGATGGCCTATTCTGTCGAAGAGACCTATGCAAGATATGGAATGTTAAGCTTCATGAAAACGCCAATACAGTATAGCTATGCATTGACTTTGGGAATGGTTGTAATGTTGGCCCTTCTGCTAGCAATTTATGGCTCATTTGAGTTTGCAGATAGACTGGTAAAACCAATTGAGTCACTCGAGAAAGAAACAGATAAAAAAACTGATTCAGAAAATAGATTTGCTAATAACAAAGAACACGGAGAAGAAGACGAAATAACGGTACTAGTAAACTCATTTATGGCTGCACAAAAAGAAGCCGCCTGGAGCGATGTTGCCAAAAGAATGGCGCATGAAATTAATAATCCGCTGACACCCATACAATTGTCAGCCGAAAGAATTCAAAAGAGGTTCAGGGGGTCGTCAGAAGAAAAAGATTTCATAGACGCTTCAACCAAAACAATCATCGCTCAGGTTGATGTTCTTAGAGACCTGGTTGGCGCTTTTAGCAATTTTGCAGAACGTGAGAAGCTTAGTTTCACGAGTACAGACATAAACGACTTAATCAGTGAAAGCATTCAGCTCTTTTCTAGTCAACATGAAAACATCTCTATCAAGCTTGAAAGAGGAAATCTAGAGCTGGTTGAACTAGACCGAAATAAGATCCAGCAAGTATTAAATAACCTTTTGCTGAATGCGATTGACGCTTGCGAAGAAGCTGAAAGCCCAAAAATTAACTTTGAGACAAAAATCAAAAAAATCAATTCAAGAAATTATTGCGAAGTCACAATAAAGGATAATGGCCAAGGGTTTAATGAAAGCATTATCAAAAATGCTTTTGAGCCATATCAAACATCTAAAAAGCATGGCAAAGGTCTCGGATTGGCTATTGTAAAGAGCATTATAGATGAGCATGAAGGGGAAATAACAATAAGCAATAATGATATTGGAGCAAGGGTAAAAATTTATTTGCCAACAAAACAATCCCAAGGAGATATTGAGTGAGCATAGAAAAGCACATACTGATTGTTGATGATGAGCTTGAAATCAGAAAAATCATACAAGAGATCTTAAATGATGAGGGATATTCAACCTCTTCAGCCTCTTCCGCTGAGGAGGCTAGAATTGAGGCGAACAATAAAAGACCAGACTTAGTTTTTCTTGATATTTGGATGCCAGATGAGGATGGCATTAGCCTATTGAAAGAATGGACAAGCCAGCCAGAAACAGACTTTCCGGTGATTATGATTTCTGGCCACGCAACTATTGAGACAGCCATTGAAGCAACCAAGCTTGGCGCAAAAGACTTTATAGAAAAACCAGTATCAATTGAGAAGCTGCTCGCCTCAGCCGAAGAGGTGCTGAGTCAAAACATAATTGGAGAAGATATTTTTTCTCATTTGGTACAAAACACACCATCATTTAAAAAAACCTTGGACGAAGCTGGCTCCTTTTTTAAAGAAAACAATATTTTTGTGCTCCAAGGAGAAGAAGGGTTAGAGAAATCAGCATGGGCTAGAGCATTATTTTTAAGCCAATATAGTGATATGGGCGAGTTCCTGAAAATTGAATTTAGCGGAAAAGAACCCGCTGAAAATGAAGAGCTCGATGCTCTTTATAAGGCGTTAGAGAATGGAAATAATTCAGCGTTATACATAGAGAACATGCATAAGCTTTCTGAGAATGAAAAATCAAGCATTAGACAAAGACTAATGATTTCTGCAGTGGAGAGCACAGCGAAGATTTTCATTGGCGTTTTTGAGAAAGAAGAGAACTTTTTTATGGACGAAGAGAGTTTCATAGAACTAAACATTCCTCCACTTAGGGCTTCACTCAATGAGATCCCTCAAATGCTTGATGAAACAGTGAAGTTTTTTGTTGAAAGAGATGGGCATGGTTATAGGAGGTTTAGTTTGGCTGCCCAAAATATGCTTTCAAAATACCAATGGCCAGGAAACCTTCGCCAACTGGCTGACCTTGTCCAGGCGCTGCTCTCAAGAAAAGACAAAGAAATAGTCAATGTGGACGAAATCCAAGAAATCATTACATTGCAGGGCCCTGGCGGAAATATCTTGATAGAGAATAATATTCTTTCCTTGAGCATGAAGGAGGCCAAAAAACTTTTTGAAAGGGCCTACTTAACTAGGCAGCTCGAACTTGTTGGCGGAAAAATAAGCGAGCTATCAAGAAGAGTGGATATGGAGCGTACAAACCTATATAGAAAGCTTCAATCACTTGATATTGAGTACAAAAAGAAGAAAAAAACTACATCTTAGAGGGGGCGGAAACACCTAAGATATCTAGACCGTCCTCGATTACAGTGGACACACACTGCAATAAAAGGAGCCTAGCGTTTCTAACCCCATCTTCGTCTGATACAAACTTTGTTGAACCATAATACGAATGAAAGAGTTGCGATAAAGACTTTAGATAGTTTGCTATTTTGTTTACTTCTCTGCTATCAGAGCTTTTTAAAATAGTTTCTGGGTATTTGCCTAAAAGAGAAATGATATCTTCCTCAATGGACAGTTTAAGCTTCGCAAGATTCGATTTTCCTGTGACTTCATCGAATAAATAACCCCTTTTTTCATTTTCTTTGATCACGCTTTTTATCCGAGCATTGGCATATTGGATATAGTAAACAGGGTTTTTGTTGTTTTGTTTTGTTGCAAGCTCTAGATCAAAGTCTAAATGCTGGCCATGAGATCTGCTGACATAAAAAAACCTTGCGGCATCAACCCCAACTTCCGAATAGAGGTCTCTCATGGGAACAAAGTTTCCTGATCGAGTAGACATCTGAATTTTTTTCTTGCCCCTGTAAAGGGTGACAAACTGCATCAAAATTACCTCTAAGTCAGAGGCCTTGTTTCCTGTTGAGGTAAGGCCCGCCTCGAGTCTTGAAACATAACCATGGTGATCAGAGCCTAGAATATTGATTAAAAGGTCAAAGCCCCTAACCTTCTTGTGATGATGGTAAGCAATATCAGATGCAAAGTAAGTAGATCTGCCATCCTCCCTGATGACCACACGATCTTTATCGTCACCATATTTTGTTGATTCAAGCCACAGTGCACCATCTTTTTTATAAGCATTTCCATTTTTCTTAATGATCTCGCAAGCCTCTTTAATCCTGCCTTCAGAAAAAAGCGATTTTTCTGAATAAAAACCATCTTGTCTGACCCTAAAGTCTGAAAGATCATCTTTAAGCAGTTTTGTCATCTGCAGGACAGTCTTCTCTAAAACCATCTGAAAAAGCTCATTTCCAGCAACATCCTTCAATTCCAATATGAGTGCATCAACGATTTCATCATCCGAGCCTCCTGTTTTAGGGCTTGATATTTTTTTATTGATCGCTATACCTTCTTCTTGGAGGCCCCCAGCGATCTCTTTAATGTATGAGCCTTTATAAAGACCACCAACGCGATCAAGCTTCTGCCCTTCTAACAAAAGAAGCTCAAACATAACACTCGCACAAAGGATGTCTATTTGCCTTCCCGCATCATTGAGATAGTATTCTGTAAAAACCTCATGCCCAGACTTTCTGAGCAAACGGGCCAATGAATCACCAAAAGCGGCATGACGACCATGCCCTACATGGAGCGGACCAGTTGGATTTGCTGAGACAAACTCTAAAAGAATCTTCTTTTTTTCTGCAACGCAAGATGCCCCAAATGCTTTTCCTTTGCTTATGATTTCTTCAAGAACGCCATGTTTTTTTTCAGTTGTAAGATAGAAGTTAATAAAGCCTGGTTTTACAAACTCTATTCTTTCAAGCTCATCGGTAACTTGAATTGAGTTGATGATTTCTTCAGCAATTACCATCGGTGAGCGCTTTAGCTTTCCTGATAACTTTAGTGCAATATTGCTTGAGAAGTCTCCATGCTCGTTATTTTTGTTTCTAGAAAGCTCGAGATCAACCTCGTTTATCTCATCATTGTTAATGCCTTGACTCTTGGTCAACGCAGTAACAATTAGCTCTTTTATTTTATCCTCTATTCTCATGAGTGATCAGTGGGGTCTACATCAATTGACCATTTTACTTTTGTTCCAACTCTTTTTGTATCAACAAAGCTTAACAATCGTCCACCCATCTCGTGTAATTTTTTTCTATTCTTGCTTTTAAGCATCAACTGACCCCTTATTTTTCCTCTGATTTTTCCAATTGGAGATTGAATAGGACCAAGCATGTTGATCATTTTTTGATCTTCAGATTTTTCTATAAAACCAGCAATAACATCTAAAAAAGTAAACACATTACTCTCATTCGGTGATTCGGCCCTTACTAAAATAGAATAAGTGTATGGGGGCCAACCAAGACGTTTTCTGTCTTCTTTATTTTTTTCATAGAACGCCCTATAGCTATCATTAAGAAGGGCTTTTAATGAGTCATTTTCTGGATTATGAGTTTGCAACAATACCAATCCTTTATTATCTCTTCTGCCAGATCTTCCAGATGCTTGATAATACTGCTGAGCAAAACGCTCACTGCTTCGATAACCGCTTCCAAAAAGACCTTGATCAACGTTAATGAATGCCACAAGAGAAAGGTTTGGAAAATCATGTCCTTTTGTGAGCATCTGTGTGCCAACCAAAATTTTCGCTATGCCAGACTTTGCGTGACCAAATACCTCTTCTCTTTTTTTATTGCTTCTGGTTGTATCTCGATCAATTCTGATGATCATTTCTTTTGGAAATTTAACTTCTAGCTCTTCTTCAATTTTTTCAGTTCCATGTCCAACAGTAATCTTTTTGCCTGAACAAATCGAACAGACTTCCTTGATTTTTTCTTGGTAAGAACAATGATGGCATTTAAGTTTTATTGAGCCTCTGTAGAATACCAAGTTACTTTCACACCTTGGACACTCATCTATTTTTCCGCATTCTTCGCACATGGTTACAGGCGAGTAGCCCCTTCTATTTATAAAGAGAAGCGATTGCTCATCCTTTTCTAATGTTTCAGAGATGGCTTTTATTAGAGGGGTGCTGAGCCCTTTATTAGACGGGTTAATGTTCAGATTGATAAGCCTTTTTTCTGGGGCCTGATTAGAAAAAACTTTCTTATCTAACAAGACCTCATTGTATTTCCCATTTTCAGCATTCAATAAGCTTTCATAAGAGGGCGTTGCTGACCCTAGAATGAGACCACAACCTAGTTTTTTTGCTCTAACCACAGCAAGATCTCTTGCAGAGTACATTAGTCCAGACTGTTGTTTGTAAGATTCATCATGCTCTTCATCAATGACTATTAAACCGAGAGAATGAAAAGGAACAAATATAGAAGAACGCGTTCCCAATATGATTGAAAGCTTGTTTTTTTTAGCAGAAAGCCACACCTCTGCTCTTGATTTCTCGGAAGTTAGTGAATGGATTAACCCAACACAGTTGCCAAATCTTAAGCTTATTGCTTCAAATAATTGAGGAGTCAAGCCAATTTCTGGCACTAAAAAAAGAACCTGTTGCTTTTTATCAAGGGTTTTTTGCATCAGCTGCAAATATATTTCAGTTTTACCACTGCCTGTAACACCATTAAGGAGAATAGGGCTTGGTTTCTTGAGGATCTCAGCGCAGCTATTAAATGCTTTTTTTTGGTGAGTGGTCAGCCTTTTTTTGTCACCTGATTTCTGAAAAACCATTCGCCCTATGTTTGGGGTTTTTCCTGATCTTAGGTATTTTGGAACAGCCGTTGCATAGGTTTTTCCTAGAGGGTAGTGGTAGTAATTTTTACACCATGAAATGAGATCACGGGTCTCTTTATTGATCAGAGGATCCTTGTCGATTATTGACTTGCAGTTCTTTATCTTGTTTTTTGGCAGAGAGGTTTCATCCGATATTCCATGAATAAAACCAACAACCTCTCTTCTGCCAAAGGGAACCAAAACTCTTTGGCCAATTTTGGGTTTGTGGACCAAATCTTTTGGAGGATAATAGTCAAAAATCTGTGACACAGGCGTGTCGACAGCTATATTTAAAATGGTGTTCTTCAATAGCCCAAAGATTTAATACAGGCGCTGACTAGCTGTAAGCCTTCATTGAGATAGTCTGGGTTTGCACCAATCCCAAACCTGAGATATCCATCCATACCATAACAATCCCCAGGAACAATCAGCACACTCTCTTCAACCCTGAGTTTGTGAACAAACTCAGTGCTATTGATATTCATGTTATAACCCACAAAGGCCATACCCCCAGCTTTGGGAGGAACAAATGTGAAGAGATCATTGTGACTGTCGAGCCAATCTTGAAATAAAACCAAATTTTCTGTAAGCATCTTGCTTGATCGCCCCAAAATATTTTCTCTGGTTGGTGAGGTCATTATTTTGGTTCCAATTTCTTGGGAAATAACAGAAGCACAGAGAGTCGTGTAATCTTTTCTCGTCCAGATACTTTGAACGATATCGGGCGATGCAATAAGCCACCCAATTCTTAAACCAGGGTGAGCGAATGATTTTGATAAACCACAAGAGACAATAGATTTATCATAAAAATGAACAAAACTTTTTGTTTCATTTCCATCAAGCTCTGACCCTCTGTATACCTCATCTGAGTGAATATACGCTCCATGCTTTTCTGCTATTGCAGCAATTGACCGCATCTCTTCGTCAGACATAACTGAACCAGTCGGGTTGCTTGGGTTACAAATCGAAATCAATTTTGTTTTATCATTGACCATTGACTCAAGCTCATCAAGATCTAAATGCCACCCAAGAGATTCTTTAAGGTGAATGGTTTTTACACTTGCCCCAAGATTTTTTGCTAACCCTGGAACCTGCATGTAATTTGGAAGCACCATAATGACTTCGTCTTCAGGCTCAACCAAAGTCCAGCCAATTAAAAAGTTGGCCTCAGCAGAGCCATTGGTAACAAGGATATTCTTTTCAGTAATCTTATCTGGATACCAAGATGCAATGGCAGACAAGAGCTTTGGATCACCGGTGGTATAACCATAGTATATTTCCATTTCGAGGATTCGTTTTATCTCCTCTTCGCTCAAGAGGTCATTCATTGATAATGGGTGATTTCCACTATCGCTGAGGTTGTATTTCACTTCATTTTCATAAAGTGATTGCAGCCGCTCCATTTCAAATTCAACAAACATGAAGGTGAGAATAACACAACTGGTGTGATAGGAATACGCGGCTTAAAATTATTTTTACTAGAGCTCTTTTATTGAGTTCACGAGATCTGTGGCAACGGCTTGACCATCACCATAAAGCATCCTTGTGTTGTCAAGAAAAAAGAGGACATTTTCGATTCCTGAGAACCCTGTTCCTTGGCCCCTTTTCACCACAATTACATTGGATGCATAGTCAGCATCAAGTATGGGCATGCCGTAAATTTCACTTGAAGGATCTGTTCTCGCAATAGGATTAACGACATCGTTTGCACCTATAACAAGGGCAACATCACAGCTCTTAAATTCTTGGTTTATTTCATCCTCATCAAAAATTAATTCGTAAGGCACGCCAGCTTCAGCCAGCAAGACATTCATGTGGCCAGGCATTCTTCCTGCTACTGGATGAATGGCAAACTTGACATCAACACCCCTATCAATAAGGAGCTGGCTAAGCTCCCAAACTTTTTGTTGAGCTTGAGCAACAGCCATTCCATATCCAGGAATGATTATAACCTTTTGGGCAAAGGCCATCATAATTCCAGCATCACCAGCCTCTATTGGCTTCATTTCTCCTTCGACAGCATCACCGCTTGCTTGTGCTGTTTCGCCGAAGGGAAATAGCACACTGACAAGCGTTTTATTCATTGCTTTTGCCATCAACTGTGTCAGCAATGTTCCTGCAGCACCAACAACAGTCCCAGCGATAATCATAGAATAATTTTGCAAAACATAACCTTCAAACCCAACAGCCAAACCAGTGAGCGCATTGTATAAAGAAATGACAACAGCCATGTCCCCGCCCCCGATTGGCATTGTCATAGCAACACCCAACAGCAGAGCAATAACAAAGACTGCGATTACAAACGTTGCGTTTGAATCAAGCCCGGCAACAACAAGACCAGATAATACGATTGACCCGAGAAGCAAAAGAAGATTGATTTGGTGTTGCCCTTTGAACCTAAAAGTTC
>CETH01163544.1_pt1 | contig 36760 bp, 41 predicted proteins | sample 361461 | NCBI WGS metagenome assembly CETH01 (sample SAMEA2622695, study PRJEB7988) | marine metagenome | isolation source: saline water (ENVO:00002010), including
ATCCATGCAACAGGAGTTCGATTCTCCTACGGGCTACTTTAGAAGAATGTCCAGATTTATTCTGGGCATTTTTCATTTATTTACACTAATTTTAATATATATGAAAGTAATCAAATCTTATATTAAAGCGATACAATATGTACGCAGTTTAGCTACATTTAAAGAAGAAAATATTCCTTCTATAGAATATGTTGATGAGACCTATAAGGGTCTAGATAATCAAAATACTATTGTTAGAGTTTTTAAAACTAGTAATCCAAAAGCACAATCAATTATTATTTTCCCAGGTGCATCTCCTTATGCAGAAAATCATCCAGGAATGATTATGTTGGGAAGTTCTTTAAGAAATGTAGGTTACAATGTTTACCTGCCAAGAATTCCGGCATTAAAAAATTTAATTTTAGAAAAAGAAAATATTGATTGGTTCGCCCATTGTTATCAAGAATTAGCTCAACATAAAATAGAGTCAAAAAACAATATTATGATTGTGGGACTAAGCTATGGAGGAGCATCATTATTAAGAGCGACACTAGATAAAAGGATGCAATCTCCAAAACCAAAATCAATTTTATCATATGGAACATATTTTTCAATTAACACTGCTTTAAATTTTTTCTTAACAGGCATGATTGAATACAATAATAAAAACTATAAAATTACTCCACATGAATGGGGCCCTATTGTAATATTTTATAATTTCTTTGATACAATTGATATACAATATGATAAAATTAAGATTAAAGATATTTTAAAACATCGTATTAAAGATGAGCATGATATAGTAAAAGAAAAAATAAAAACATTAAATAATGATGAGCAAAAATTAATCAATAATATCCTCAATGGAAACTTAACAGATGAAATGAAGGATATTATTCATATGATGATTAAAAAAAATAAAGATTTATTAAATTATTTATCCCCCGAAAATTGGATTCAATCTGTACAAGGGAAAGTTTTTATTATGCATGGAGCTAATGATTCTATGGTACCATTTACTGAATCTACATTTTTAGATCAAAATTTAAATAATAGTACATTATTAATTTCTTTTTTATATGAACATCGAGAAATTTCTACCAATCGTAATATATTTTTCAAATTAAAAGAGTTTATTAAACTAATTAATTTTAATGCTAAATATATTCGATATAATTTATGAATATACAAACATTTCAAGGTGGTTTTGATAAAAATTTATCATATGTTGTTTGGTGTGAAAAAACTCGTATTGCAGCGATAATTGATGCCTCTGTAGAAATCAATCCAATTATAGAATTTATTAATAATAAAAATTTAATTTTATCTAAAATTCTTATTACCCATACACATCACGATCATATATATTATTTAAAGGATTTAATAGAACTATATCCTACTGTTAACATCTATTGTTATAAAAATGCCATTAATATGAATATAAATTTCAAAGGTTTAACTAATAATGAAATGATTGCTATTGGTAATCAAATCATCATTGCTATATATACTCCTGGTCATTATGCTGATAGTATGTGTTTTTGGAATCAAAATATAAGATGTATATTTACAGGAGATACATTATTTGTAACTAGACCTGGTCGCACTATTAGTCCTCAAAGTGATATTCATGACTTATATAAAAGCTTATATAATAAAATCTTTACACTACCTGAAAATACAACAATTTATCCCGGGCATCACTATGGTCATGTGCAAAATATATCGCTTAAAAATAATAAAATAACATCCAAATTTTTTAATTGTAAGTCATTTCAGGAATTCAATCAAGAAATGATAAAATTTGAAAAAAATAAAAAAAAATAAAAAAATGCTTGTTTTATAGAAGAGAATTGGGTACAATTAACAGCAATTTTTATATTCATTTATAAATTAATTAATAGAGAAGGAGATATAATTATGGCAGAAAAAGTCGCAACATGCGGAGTTTCTAAAGAAAAAGGCTACCTATATTACTTAGGTAAAGATGGTAATGTTTGGGCTTCTAAAATGGCTAGAGGTGCAGACAAAGGTGGCAATAAAAAACAAGTTGCTAGCCCAGGTGTAACTAGAGAATCAGGATGGCTTTATTTCGTAGATAAAGATGGTGATGTTTCTAGAGCTAAAATGGCTAGAGGCAGAAAATAATAATCTAAATATAATTATTATTTTAAAAATTAAAACCCCCTTTATAATATTTAAAGGGGGTTTTTTTATTCTAATATGCAAAAAACAATCATTTTTATATTAACTATTATTACTTTTTTATATCCAAAAACAATAAGAGATATTATTGTAGTTGGCAATAAACAAATTAAACAATCCGAAATTTTAGATTCACTGAATCATTCTGTTGGCGATACTATTAATCAAACCTTAATAGATCAGGATTATAAGAAACTTTTAAGTATCTCTAAAATTGAAAATGTAATGATTACACCTATAGATTCTATATACTACATTATTATTCAAGAGAAAAAAAATATTCAAGTTCGGCCATTAATTAATAAAGATGAAACATTAGGATGGTCATATGGCCTTGCTATTAAATTTAATAAGATAAATAACAACCCTCAATCTGTAGATATAGGGGCTACTGGAGGAAAAATAGAAAATTATTTTATAGACTATGTACATGATAATATCGATAATCAGAATAACATATTTTCAAATAATTTATTCCATTCTAATTTTACAGATATAGAAAATACGTATATAATTAATGAGTCTGGTATTAATGCATACTATACATTAAACCATATAGTTAATAAAAATGTAGAATTAGGAATTGGGATAGATTTCATTAAGAGTTATATTAAATATAATAATTCCAATAATCAATCAGAGAAAATATCTCATATTTCGCCAAATTTATATTATAAAATAGTAACTAATAATAAAACAATATACAATAATCTATTTTCTATTAATACAGCATATATGATATTTAATAGTAGTAATTATAAAAACTATATATCATTTAATATATTAAATTTATTAACACTACCTTTAAATAATAATAAATTCTCACCCCGTATTGTATTTAAAAAAAATCTAATACTTAATTCTTCAAAAAATATACCTATTAATAAAATACTATATTTAGGTGGAGAAAATTTTGTTAGAGGATATGATCCTTATCCTGATGCCAATCCTATGGAAGCACAAAATAAAATTAAATGGAATAATATTGCTATATCTTCTGTGCAATTGGAAATTCCTATACAATATAATGAATATTTTAATACAGAAATGCTATTTTTCATAGACTATGGATTAGGATCTAATGATTATACAACCTTTAATCTAAATAATAAATTATATGGTTATGGTGTGGGTTTTAGATATAATATTCTTAATATTGGAGGAGCAGATATGTGTGTGGGATTAAATCCATATGATGGAAGTAAAACTTTTCATTTTATCGCAAATTTTAAGAATTTTTAATTTTTTTAAAAATCATCGCCTTTTCAAATTGATTTTCAGTACCTTGCAACATTCTCATAATATTGCTTCGATGTGTAAAAATTAAAAATAAACTAATTGCAACAGAAAAATATCCAAAAGGATGATTAAATGTACCATAATTTACAACACAATAAAAATAAGTCATTATAGTAAAAGAAACACCTGCTATCATAGTACTTAATCCAACATATCCTGAAAGAATTAATACTAAAATCCAAATAAGTAAAATAAATAAAAATATTCCAGGGAATAGGGCTAAAATAACACCAACTAAAGTTCCTGCACCTTTGCCTCCTTTAAATTGATGATATATTGGATAAACGTGGCCTAGAACTGCTGCTAATCCACATAATAATAATTCTACTGAATGCGTATTAATATCAAATATATCTAGACTTTGCAAAATTAAAATTGGTAAATAACTTTTTAATACATCAATTAACATCACTCCAAAAGCAAAGAAAAATCCTAATGTACGAAATGCATTTGTAGCTCCAGCATTTCCACTACCATGTGATCTAATATCAATACCTTTAATTTTACCAAGAACAATACTACCAGATACTGACCCAATTAAATAACAAACAACTATACTAATAATTAATTCTAATATCATATTAATTTTGTTTTTGAAATCCTACAACTAGAGCTCCAGGACCTGCATGAGAACCTAAGCCTCCACTAAGTTCAACTAAATAACTATTATTAATATTGTGCCCATGTTCACTCAAAATATTATTTAATAAATTTTCACCTTTTGATTTACAATTTGCATGGGCAACAATCATATTATATTTATTTTTTGAATTAATTTTTTTATTAATAAAATGAGAAAATTTCTTCATCATGTTTGATTTACCATACAATATTCCTCCTAATGTCATTTTACCAGATTTTTTAACTGTTAATACAGGCCTTAACCTAAATATATTAGAAATTGTTTTAACCTTAGATGGAAGTCTTCCTCCTCTTACAATATAATTTAAATCATCAATCACTAAAAATATTTTTGTTTTCAACATTTTTTGGTTTAAACGATAAACTATTTCATTAAAAGTTTTTCCTTCTTGCTTTAATTCAATAGCATGCATGACCAATAAACCAAGGCCAACAGACGCTGTTTTAGAATCAAAAACATTTAATTGCATGTGTTTTAAACTTTTTGAAGCATTGAGAGCTGATTGATATGTGCCACTTACAGCACTTGATAGATGAATAGATAAAATAGAGCTATAGTGTGATGAAATAAAATTATAAGTTTTTTTAAAGTCTCGTGGGACCGGTTGAGAAGTTTTAGGATGATTAGAATCAACAGCCATTTGTTCATAAAACTCTCGTGTAGTTTGTGTAACTCTATCAATATGTTGCTGCCTGCCAAAACTATATTTAACTGGGACAACATGTACATCTTTGAGAAATTCCTCAGGTATATCTGCTCCTGAGTCTGTAACAATGGCAATTGAGCTTGCACCTTCATGATGAATAGACTGCTCTTGACGTGTCATATCATCAACTTTTTTATCAATAACATTGCCATAAACATTACAAATTTTAAATAATTTACCAGGATGATTTGTATGAATATGAATTTTAACCTTTTTATCAGTACCTGCCATTACCATACTATCACCAAAGTCTTTAATTTTATCTTTTAATTCTGTTCTGTCAATTTTTTGACCAATTACCACACATTCTGTACAGTATTTATTTTTAATTGTAAAATCTACATCTTTAGATAATTGTTCTATTTTAGAAATTTCATAGCTAATATCTAAATGTGTTGTTTGAATTCTTCCTCCTTCTGCTTTTTCAATAACATTTAACATTCCCTGTATTAATAAAACAAAACCTAAGGCTCCAGCATCTACAACATCAGTTTTCTTTAAAATTTTTAATATATTTTTTGTTTCTTTTAAAGATATTTCTGCTCTCTTATAAATATTTTTAATCAAGCTATAATAATCATCAACACCTTCACTAATAATTGTCTGAGATTCTTCTGCTACATCACGCATTACAGTAATAATAGTTCCTTCTTCAGGTTTTACTAATGAATTACGTGCACTGTGGAAGCCTTGATTTAATGCATTAGAAAAGTCTTTTACTCCTAACGATCCTAAATTATCAGCTGATTTACTCATGCCATAAAGAAATTGTGCAATAATAGTTCCAGAATTCCCTCGTGCTGAATCTAAAGCGGTGTCAGCAATTAATTTTAATGTTTCTGATGCATTCTCAGTAATATCTTCTTTACATTCTTCAGCAATAGGCAATAAAGTAAAGGCCATATTAGTTCCCGTATCCCCATCTGGAACAGGATAAACATTAATTTCATCTAGAGTAACTTGATGTTTTACAAGATTAAGAATACCATTGGCGAACATATTATACAATGATACACCATCATAATATTTAATATTTTCTTTCATTTAAATTTTTATCATAAAAAGTTATTTAAATTACTAATTATTCAATTTTGTGCATACATTTTTAAAAATTTATATATTTTTAAATTATCGAACCAATAATTAAATTGATTAATGAATTGTTTTTGATTCTTTGTATTTTTTTTTATTTTATAAAAAACTTTATCGAAATTATTATTAATAAAATAAGTCCAAATTTTATGATTATATTTAATAAAAACAACTTGAATATAAGCTAATGAACAATCCCAATTTTCTTGAATCGTAGAATAAATAAAACCTAAATCCTGAAACGCTTTCTGATTAAATTGTAAATCAGAAAATAGCGGTTGATTAGCAAGGTTTTTAAGACGATAACCCGTTCCTAAATAAACTCTCTGTTCTTGGCGTGCTGAAGGATGAACTAAAATTTCATCAATTTGATGTATTTTATCATATTTAGCTAATTTTTGTAAAAAATAAAAATCTTCAGTAGCTTGTTTAGGATCCATTCCTCCAACAGATATATATGCTAAAACAGTGCAAATAATAGTTGATCCCATACTAACATATCCATAGGGAGAGCCAGATTGATGAACTTGCTGTGCAATTTGTTTCAATAACGATTCATATTTATAAATTGCCTTATTAACATTACTATTAGAAGTTAATTGATGAGAAAAATTTACAACTGCAGATTTAAATAAAAGCTTATGATATATTTGAGAAATATAATCTAAATATTTTTTTTCTATTATTGTATCTGCATCTAAAGAACAATATAGACTGTATTTGTGACAATAAGGAATACAAAAATCCATTCCTATTTTTCTAGCTAATCCTACTCCAGCAATTTTTTTATCATAAGCCTGTTTTAAAGAAAATGAATCAATAACAATTAATTCAAAATCATCTTTTCTTTTAATTAATTTAATATAAGTTTGTAAATTATTTTCTTTAATATCATCTGAATCAGATAAAGAATTATTAATAACAACTATAACAAGTAATTTTTTAAAATCAATATCAATTTGTTCATTAATACTAGACAAAGTATTATCAATATAATCATATTCAGAGTAAGCTGGTATAATAATAAAAAAATCATATTGTTGTTTTTGGGGAATTCTATTAGGGTTGCCATAAAAATTAATTTTATTTTTTTGATATTTAATTAATGTTTTATTAAATGACATTACTGAAGATACTCTTTTATATTTGACATAAAAATGTTTTTTTTATTTTCAGCAAGCCAATGAATTGTAATACCTCTCTTTTCCATCCGTCTAAAAAATGTCATTTGTCGTTTAGAAAATTGATTAATAGCAATATTTAATTTATCAATCATAACATCATAATTCACTTTTCCAATTAAATAATCAGAAATAAATCTATATTCTAGACCTAGACTATATAATCTTTGCGCAGAGACTCCATTATTAAGTAATTTTTCTACTTCATCAATCATTCCTGTTTTGAGTCTTCTAATTAAACGATTTTTAATTTTTTTTAATAATTTTTTTCTATCAATATGCATACCTATTACCAGACTATTAGTAAATTTTTCATCACCTTGAAGATTCATATTAATGGCTTGTTTGTTATATGATAAAATTTCAATAGAGCGAATTAATCTACGTTTAGAAATATGATATTCAGGATTATATTCTGATGAATTTATTTCTAATAATTTATTTTTTAAATCATTGTAATTATAATTATCAAGCTCCTCTCGCAACAATGAATTTGGAGCACTGGGAGCTATATTATAATCAAATAAAATAGAATCAATATATAACGCAGTTCCTCCGCATAATATTGGGACTTTATCTCGAGCAATAATATCATCATAAATAGCATGAAATTCCTTCTTAAAGTCATAAACACTATAATTTGTATCAGGGTTGATAATGTCAATTAAATGATAAGGAATAGGATGATCATTAATGTTGTATTCATCTAAATCTTTGCCAGTCCCAATGTCCATACCTTTGTAAATTTGCCGAGAATCAGCAGAAATAATTTCTCCATCAAACTGATTAGCAATTTGAACTGCATATTGAGTTTTTCCTGATGCTGTAGGACCTAAAACAACTAATAATTTCTTCATAAAAAATTTTATAATAGATTGAAAATAATATTAAATAAGAACGCTTAATTTAATACACAGTTAATTGTGCTTCTAAAATCAATTCAATATCTTTAGCAGAATTTTCTAAATGAGATTGAGTATATGTATCTAAATTAGCATTAGATAAATTAAAATAAATTTTTTGTAAAATATTTTTTAAACTAGATCTAGCCAACAATTTTGAATCATTTGGGAAATTAGCATTTTCATTTAAAATCATAACTCTAAATAATTCAATATATATATTTTGCAAATTACGCCTAAAACTATCAATGTTTTCTTGGGAGTCTAATTCTATCCAAATTGCTGTATTAATTTCAGAAAATAATTCTGCCATTGTAAATTTATTTTCATTAACATATCGTAATTCATTATCTTGTAATCTAGCCATGCGTCTCGGATGAAATAGAGAATATAAGCCGGTAGAATGTATACTTTGAATAATTTTATGTAATGGATAGTCTAAACGATCCATTCTCCAGACATGACCCCTAAAATCTTCAAAACGTTCTGGTGATAATTTGTTTAAAACATTTGAATCAAATTCAAATGCATCTTTACTAAAAATCCTATTAATTAAAAAATGTAATGCCTCTCTTTGTTTGTCTGGATTGACAACTATAAATGGATTTTTATCTCCAGGATCTCCAATATGATGACGTGAAAAATTAATTCCACCAACAAATTTAGAAACTGTTCTAGCTGCAGCTCTATATTCTCCCACACCTTGAGAAAAAACACTGCGAAGTTTTTGATATCTCTTACCTTTTTTTTCAAAATTTAATAAAATATTATTCCATAAATTTTCTACTCCTGATAATTGTCTTCTATAATATTCAATCGGATCACTACTCATATCCCATGTGTTGCATAGTGGATCTATCCCTCTTGAAGATAACCCAAAGGCGTCTTCATCGGTTCCATATGCTAAATATGGATTATTAGATTGATTGGCAATAGATTCCAAATTAGTAGATTCATCAGAATACCCATATTCTATTGCCCATAAATCATATAAACCGGGCTGTGTCTGAAACAATGTATGCCCATTATCTAAAAGACAAACAGCATGATAGTCCATAACAGATCCACTAATACCAAATTGTTCTGTAAATTCAGGGTTACTAAGCTGCTCTACAGAGTAAATAGAACTAGCTTTAAAATTATGTCTCAAACCCAATGTGTGCCCCACTTCATGTAATACTAAATCTACCAATCCATCATGAATATATTTTTTCATAGCTGATTCTGTATTATCAATTAAACCTTGAGATAATAATGCTTGCCAACTAAAAATCATTTGATTCTTTAAGTGATTTGCATATTGACATGTTTGAATTTGAGAGTTTTCTTTTTCTTCCTGTTCCCAAAAAGCTATGGGATCTTCACTGCCAATAACAGGAAATACAAATTCATCATATTCTCTATAAAATGCTCTTACAAAATCAGCACTAATTCTAATATCTGCATCATAAATTTCACCTGTAAATGGATTAGCTCTAGATGGACCAACTGCGTATCCAGAACCAGGCTGTATAATCCATCGAATTGTATTATATCGCACATCTCCTGGATTCCAACTTGCATCATCTGGCATTTGTTTCGCTACAATTGCATTTTTATAACCAATTCTTTCAAAAGCTTGATTCCAAGCTAAAACACCTTCTTTAATAGCTGCGCGAAACTCTTCTGGAACAGTATTTTCAATCCAATAAACAATAGGTTCTTGAGGTTCTACTAATACCGTATTTAGATTACCTGGGACAGTTGGTAAAGACACATTATCTTTATTATTTGAATTATCTTTTTTACGCAAATTCCATTTATTAATATATCTCACATATTGTGTTTCTTGTAATGTATTAGTATAATCTTGGAATATTGTTGTGAAATATCCTATTCTATCATCTGCAACTCTACTAATAAACGTACCGCTGTCTTCTAATAATGATAAACTGATATGATATTGATGCATCATGCTGTGTGAATTAGGCAAAGTATATGCATTGGTCCATTTTCTGCTTTTAAAATGTGTTGCAATATCTAATTCAGTATTATTTTCATAAGAGGCCACATGTACAAAATAACTATTTTTTTTATCAAATAAATATTGCCCCTTTCTGTGCTGTGACACATAAGCTAAATCTTTAATAAATAAATCATTCGCATCTACAAGAAAGGCTCCTGACTCTTTATGTGGTTCAGATAAAATTTTAGCAGTTGTAATAATTGAATTAGAAAAATTTCTATCAACTAACTTATGAATAGCCTTGCTAGAATCAGCTCGAAATAATGTGTTAATTTCAACAAGTTGTAACTCGTTATTTAAACGATTAATAATAAAGGGGTATTCCCATAACATAGATCCTCCATCATAATATAACGCATCTCCTGAAGTACGCGTCATATTGCTTAAAAAAATCATTTCAAAATGCTCTGGTTTAATTTCCATTAATACTTGACCAGTGCTATGATTCCAATACATGGTAAATAAACCATCAATTTTTTTAACATCTTTCACAAAATCTAAATATGGAGGTAATAGTTTTTTATTCGATTTTTTAGTATTAACAGGAGTTTTTTTTGATTTGAATACAGTAGAATTTTCCTTTAAAAAATCAATATTTAAAGGTTTAAAAGGATCTCCATTTAAAATACTAAATATATATATAAGAAATAAGAATATATACTTGTTCATATATTAAACTTAATAAACAAAATTTATTTTTACCATATTATTAAAATTTTAATTAAATATAATTTGGTTTCTTTTAGGGCCCATTGAAATAATAGTAATGGGCGTTTTTAAAAAATCAGCAATAAATTGTATATAAATTTGCGCATTTTTAGGGAGTTCACTAAAAGAATTGGCATCTTGTATGCTACAATTCCAACCTTTAAATTCTTTGTAAATTGGCTCCACACAATCTAAATCATGTAATGCTTCTGAAATATTAGTAATTGTTTTGCCATTTAATTTATAACCAATGCAAATCTTAATAACTTTAAAAGAATCTAAAATATCTAATTTTGTTAATGCAATTCCAGTGAGTCCATTTAATTGCACACTATATTTAGCTGCTAATAAATCAAACCATCCGCACCTTCTTGGTCTACCAGTAGTAGCACCAAATTCATTGCCAATTTTACCCATATTTTCACCATCAGCATCAAATAACTCTGTTGGAAACGGTCCCCCTCCAACTCGTGTTGTATATGCTTTAAAAATTCCAATAATACTGGATAGTTTATTTCCAGGAATTCCTAAACCTGTTGCAATCCCACCAGAAGAACAATTAGATGAAGTAACATATGGGAAGGTTCCAAAATCTATATCTAGCATTGTTCCTTGTGCCCCTTCAATTAAAATATTAGATTGAATATTATTATGTAATAATGAAAATGTATCATTGATATAAATTTTAATTTTTTCAATACAATTATAATACGTGTTTAAATCATCTTGCAATTGTCTTAAATCGTTTTTAGCAATTTCTAATTTTTCAATAGCAATGCTTAGCCTTGTTTCAATTTTATTTTTTATATTATTATTTGATAATAAATCAATTGCACGGATACCAATTCTTTGATATTTATCAGTATAGGTTGGCCCTATACCTTTACACGTTGTTCCAATTTTATTTCCTGATTTTAATTCATTTGTTTTATCAATCAATTTATGAATAGGTGTTACAATATGGGCATAATTATCAATAAATAATCGATTATCAATACTAATATTATGTTTTTTTAATAAATTAATTTCTTCTACAATGCCAATGGGATCAACAACCATGCCCCTGCCTAATATACAAATACATTGTTTCCTAATAGCACCAGTTGGGATTTGATGTAAAACAATTTTTTTACCCTCTTTATATATTGTGTGACCAGCATTAGCGCCGCCCTGATATCTTGCCACAATATTTACATCTTTACTTAATAAATCAACTATTTTCCCCTTGCCTTCATCTCCCCATTGACCTCCAATAATTGCTTGTATGCTCATAATTAATCTTCCTCTAAGTTAGTTTCAGGTATTGGATATTTTGTTTCTAAATAAAGCATAATTGGACTGGCAACAAATATTGAAGAATATGTACCAATTAAAATGCCAATAATTAATGTTAAAGAAAAAGGAACCAAAACATCTCCTCCATAAAAAAATAAAATCATAACAACCATTAGAGTTGTAACTGATGTAATAAATGTGCGATTTAATGTTTCATTTAAAGAACGATTGACAATTATAAGTTTTTCAGAATCGTACATCTTAATAAAATTTTCTCTAATTCTATCATAGATAACAATAGTGTCATTTAAAGAATAGCCTACAATAGTTAATAATCCAGCAATAATGGTAATACTAATTTCAATATTTAATAATGAAAATAATCCCAAAGTAATCAAAACATCATGTATTAAAGCCGCAATACTACCGAGCGCATAGTACCTATCAAATCTTATAGTAATATAAAAACCAATTAAAATTAAAGATAAAATAATCGCATATTTGGCACTATTAGTTAATTCTTGACCTATCTTTGGACCAATAGAAATAATTTGATTAATACGAAAATTTTCCTCTCCAAAATTAGCAATTAGTATTTTATTAATCATTCCTTCATTTTGAATAAATTTCATTTTCATTAAAATGTTTAAATTGGTCACTTCTTTATTTTTAATCTCTACAATATCTATGTTTTGATTTAATTCATTTTGCATGATGAGTCTCAATTCTGCAATGTTCATATTAGAATTAAATGCAACATTATAAGTTGTACCACCTTGAAAATCAATTGATGGTACTAGCCCTTTAAACAAAATACAACTAATGCTACACAAAACTAATATACATGAGACTAAACCCATATATTTAAAAAAGGAACAAAAATCAATATTAATCTTTGATGAAAATAATCGCATTTATAATTATATACTTAATTTTTTAATATTCATAAAATATACTGTAGTTAAAAATATTGTTTTAGTAATAAAAATTGCAGTAAACATAGAACAAATAATACCAATGCTTAGCGTAGTTGCAAAACCTTTAATAGGACCAGAACCAATAAAAGATAATACAAATGCAGTTAATAAGGTGGTTAAATTAGCATCTAAAATTGTAATAAAGGCTTTATCATATCCTGAATTTATTGATGCCAAAATTGATTTTCCCATATTATTTTCTTCTCTAATTCGTTCAAAAATAATTACATTAGCATCAACGGTCATACCAATTGTTAATAATAAACCTGCCATACCAGGTAGCGTTAAAACTGCATCCATAGTAATCAATACAGATAAAACAAATAACAAATTTAAAATTAATGCTATACTTGAAATTAATCCTGAAAATTTATAATAGACTATCATAAATATTAATACAAACAATAAACCCATTAACAATGAAAATGATCCTGAGTTAATAGAATCTTGGCCTAATGATGGCCCAATATAATTAACTTGCAAAATATTAATGGGCGCAGCTAATTCGCCCGCTTTTAAAATACTTGCTATGTCTTCTGCTTCTTGTTTATTATTAAAGCCCGAAATTTGAGTTCCCCCTGAAGATATTTTAGATTGAATAGTTGGTGCCATAAAAACCTTGTTATCTAAAATAATAGCAACTTTGCGCCCTATATTATTACCAGTAAATCGACTCCATTTAACTTTGCCTGATTTAGACATATCTAAATTAACAATCCATTGCCCCGCATTGTCATTACCAAATTCTGAAATTAAAGCTTTTGGAGATTCAATCTCACCACTAGAAATAATTGGCTGTGATTTTACTAAATAAAGACCTCTATAATTTTGCCCCCCATATTGTATAACATTATCATCCCATATAAATTTATATTTATTAGAAACTAAATTTTTATTTTGTGCTAAAGCTAATATTTCTAAAACTTGATTTTCATCTATAGTAGATACTAATGCATTAGCACGATATTGTCCAGGATATAATAAATCAGCTAATTTTTGATTTGAAATTTTACTATTATCAATATTGGTAATAAAACTCTCAAATAAATCATTTTTACTCACCAAGCTTAATTCAAACTGCGCCGTTCTTTGAATATATTCTTTTGCTTTTTGAATATCTGTAATACCTGCTAATTCTATTACTAATCTATCATCTCCTAATTTCTGAATAGAGGGCTCACCAACTCCATATTGATTATGATTTTCAATGCGGTTACGCATTACTTCTAAAATGCTAATCATAGATTGCTGCAGTGATTCTTGAATTAAATATAAAAAATCCTCATTTGATTTGTATTGTTTAGATTTTGTTAAATTAGAAAAAAATATTTTTAAAGAAATATTTTTTGTTTCAGCTAACTGTGATAATTCATCTAAAACCCTGCTTTGGTTTTCTATAGATAGTTGAATTGATTCTATCAGTAATTGTGATAATGTTTCTTTATTGGAAAAATTTAAATTGGAATTAGCCAGACTTAATAAATAGGAATAATAATCTAATTCTAAAACAATATATAGTCCACCCTTTAAATCTAATCCTAATTTAATTGCATCATCTTCATATTCAGTCTGTATTGCTTTATAATCTGAATCTAAAGAATAAATAAAATATTTATAGGTTGGTAATACAAAATATAAACTTGCTATAATAGCAACAAATATAATAATCCAGCGCGTGATAACTTTTTTATACATTTAAGAAAACAAAATATTATTTAGTAAGAAATTATTACTTAAATTTAACTTGAATTAGTCGTACTATTAAATAAATTTATTTAATAATTATCAATGAAATCCTTTAATACAAAAATAATTGCAATTTCCAATCAAAAAGGAGGTGTTGGAAAAACAACATCTGCAGTAAATATTGCAACCTATTTGGCAATTACCGAAACACCAACATTATTAATTGATATGGACCCTCAAGCCAATGCCTCAAGTGGCTTGGGGGTAGATGTTTCTCCTAAGATTAAATCAATTTATGATGTGTTAGTCAATAATTTAAAAATTGAAAATTGTATACAAAAAACTGAAATTGAATTTTTAGATGTTTTACCTTCATGCTCTAAATTAGCGGGTGCTGAAATTGAATTAGTTAGTATGCTGTCACGTGAATCAATTTTAAAAGAAGCCTTAAAAGAATATTTGGGAAAATATAAATATATTATTATTGATAGTCCTCCATCATTAGGTTTATTAACTGTGAATGTATTTACGGCCGCACATTCTTTAATTATTCCAATACAATGTGAATATTATGCATTAGAGGGCTTATCACAATTATTAAATACTGTCCGATTGATTCAACATAATTTAAATCCAATGTTAGAAATTGAAGGCGTATTAATTACAATGTATGATTCGCGATTAAATCTTTCAAAACAAGTTGTAGAGGAAGTATCAAAATATTTTGGTAAAAAAGTTTATAAAACCTTTATACATAGAAATGTTAAATTAGGAGAGGCGCCTGGATTTGGAAAACCAATCGTATTATATGATGTTGCATCTACTGGATCACAAAACTACATGTCTTTGGTGTCTGAAATATTAAATAATCATGAATAAAGTACTGGGCAAAGGATTAGAAGCTTTAATCAAAAAGCATGATACAGAAGAGACATCTAGATCGCTATCTGGAGAAATCTCTATTGAAAAAATTCAACCAAATCCAAATCAACCAAGACAAATTTTTGATGAAAAAAATATGGGAGAATTAAAACAATCCATTGAAGAAAAGGGAGTTCTTCAACCCATAACTGTAAAACAATTAAAAAATGGGTTATTTGAAATTGTTGCAGGAGAAAGAAGATATAGAGCCGCCAAGGCAATTGGCTTAAAATGGATTCCAGCATATACAGTGAATGTCAACAATGATTCAGAAATGATGGAGCTTGCATTAATTGAAAATATTCAAAGAGTAAATTTAAACCCCATTGAGGAAGCTGAAGGATATGCAATATTACGCGGGAAACATCAATTCACACAAAAACAAATCGCACAAAAAGTATCGAAAAGTCGAACAGAAATTGCAAACAAAATGCGACTATTAAAACTTCCTTCAATTATTAAAGATAGTTTAAGAAAAAATGAAATTTCATATGGACATGCTCGTGCATTAATTAGTATTAAAGAATCTAAAAATATAATTGCAATATTTTATAATATTATCAAAAACAAAATTAGCGTTAGAGAAACAGAAAGATTGATTCAAACATTACAAAATAAAAATAAAAAAAACTCTCAAAAATCTAATAATGAATTTGAAAAATATGAACAACAATTACAAAGTCATTTATCAACAAAAGTGGCAATTCGAATGAAACAAAAAAAAGGATTAATCGCTATTGAATTTGACTCAATCAAAAAGTTAAATAAAATTATTAAAGAAATTCTAGATGTTTGAAAAATTATCAATTGTTGTTTTCAATAAAAAACAAAATACCACCCATGCTTTTTTAATCTCCAAATTATTAATATTAATAAGCACGTTTTTTATATTTATACTATTTATTTTATCATGTTTATATTTTTATTCTTTTAATGATTATAAAAATCATGTAAAAAATAAAGCAAAATTTAATGCGCTTCAATTAGATGTAAATAATTTAATAACCTATTTATTAAATAATGAATTAATTAATAATGAAGATTTACACAAATTAAACTTATTAGAAACATCAGATTTTATGCAATCATTTTCAATGCCTGTAGATGGCTATATTTCACAAGGCATTAAAATTAAAGATAAGCATCATGGCATTGATATTGCCTCCACTTTTAATGCAGATGTTTATAGTACGCAAAATGGATTGGTAATATTCTCAGATTATGTTGAAAAATATGGCAATATGATTATTATAGCTCATGCTAATAATTATTATTCAATATATGCTCATTTAAATAAAAAATTAGTTCATGCAAGAGACTATGTTGTCAATAAACAAATTATTGGACATGTTGGAGAATCTGGTAATAGTGATGGGCCGCATTTACATTTTGAAATTTGGAATAATCATCATATAATAGACCCTAGAAATTTAATTGAAGAATATAAGGAAAAAGATGTTTCAATCAGATAAAAAATCAAATACATTAGGGTCAATTCTTGATCCCAACATAGAAATTAATGGTGATATTAATGTTTCTGCAAATTTAATTGTATATGGAAAAATTAATGGAAATGTTATATCTACTGAGACAATTAATACGGCCAAAGATTCAATAATTAACGGAAATTTAATTGCAAAAGAGGCTGTTATTAGTGGCACCTTAAAGGGTGATTTAGAAGTATCTGGAAAGGTTGTTTTAACTGAAGATTCAAATTTATTGGGTAATTTAAAGGCATCTATCATTGTTATTGAAGAGGGTGCAAAATTTGATGGTATGTGTCAAATGATTAAACAGCAAGTTGCAGAATCTAAAGTTAAAAAAATTGATTCCATTACTTCTTAAGTAAATGAAAAATAAAAAAAGCCCATTACATACTGCCATTTTAATAGGCTCAACAATATCTAGCTCACTACTTGTGTGTGGAGGTGTTGGATATTTTTTTTATTATCAATATCACAATCTTAATTATCTCCTAATAGGATTAATAGTTGGTGCAATTTTAGGTATGTACGAAATGTATAAATTTATTAAATGATACAATTAATTATTTTTAATGTTTGTATATCGTTTTTTTGTTTAATACCTGTTTATTATACTTATTATCAAAAACCTCAAAATATTAAAAACTATTTTAAAAAGCACATTCTAATTTTTTTTATAAAATTATTATTTATTTCAATGTTTATATACCTTTTTATTAATAATTTTAATGGTCTGAATATTCAACTATTTATAATAACTGGATATATTAATTTTACAATTTTTCATTTTATAGAAGGATTCATAAGTCAAAAAAACATTTAAATGAATTATTTAATAAAGATTAGCATCTATTGTAGTTTTATTTCTTTTAGTATGGGCGCAGGCACATTCACAGATTGGGGATCAACTATTTTACATCATGTTGCAGACTCAAAGCCTATACAATTATTAGGACTTTCTATTACAAAACATATTATTATGCTACTTATTGCATCAATAGTTACAATTGCAATGGCATTATGGGCAACACGTGCTTATAGAAAAAATATCAATGCACAACCCAAGGGTCTTGCTCAAATCTATGAAATTTTAATGGAATTCATTAATAATGAAATGATTATTCCATATATTGGGAAAAATCATACTAGAACATGGGCGCCTTTAGCAATGACCTTTTTTACATTTATTTTAACATGTAATTTGCTGGGGTTAATACCTTTTTTTGAATTTATTAGAATTGGCGGTGGTGGCGGATCAACAGCAACAGGTAATTTTGGAGTTACTGTAGGCTTAGCTATCATTACATTTTTTGCTATTATTGTTGCAGGAGTCAAAAAACATGGCTTTATTGGGCATTGGAAAAATATGATTCCAAGTGGGGTTCCTGGTCCTGTTTTAATTATTTTAATTCCCATTGAAATTATTGGCATGTTTGTTAAGCCTTTTGCTCTCACGATGAGACTTGGAGCTAATATGACTGCTGGCCATATTGGGATGGTTGCTATTTTTGCGTTACCTATTATATTGGGGAATGGAACTAATGTAGCACTTGGATATTCTGAAAATTTATATTATCCAGTAGGATTCTTTGCTGGGTTCATTGCTGTATTATTAAATACGGCAATTTATGGATTAGAAATTATTGTCTGTTTAGTTCAGGCATATGTATTTACATTATTGTCAGCCGTTTTTATTGGGATGGCAATTCACGCAGATCATTAAAAAATAAATAAGGAGATAGAAATGTCATTATTAAGAAAAGTTGCAGTTACTACGATTGGAACATCTTGGATACTTGCTGCAAATCCTGGAGCAACATTCGCGCCTCTTGGAGCTGGAATGATTGTAATTGGAGCTGCAATTGGTATTGGAATGTTTGCATCAGCTGCTGCAAATAGTATTGCAAGACAACCAGAAGCTGCTAAAGATATTAGTGGAGCGGTAAACTTGCCTTTGTTCTTGCTTGAAGGTGTTGCTATTATTGCTCTAGTGGTATGCATACTTGCGGTAGTTGGATAAATATTATATGAATAAACTAAAATATGTTATTTATATAAGCAGTATCAATATTCTGTTTGCTGGAGGTGGCGGCGGAAGTTGGATTAATGACTGGCTAATGCCTAGCACGGGATTATTATTATGGTCAATTACTACATTTATGATGGTATTAATAATTCTTCGTTGGAAAGCATGGGGCCCATTAATGGATGCTTTAGATGCACGAGCAAAACAAATTGAAGAATCATTATCTAAAGCAGAACAAGTAAGCGCAGAAGCAGAGCAGCAAGCAGAAAAAAATGAAGAAGTGCTAAATCAAGCAAGACAGGAGGCTCAAGATATTGTATCTCAAGCACGTGATGCTGGAGATAAACTAAAACAAAAACTTGAAGCAGATGGACAAAACAAATATGAAACAATGCTGAAAAAAGCACAAGATGATATTAACTCTGCAAAGGAACAAGCAATGAATGAAATTAAATCAATGGTTGTTGATGTTGCAATTAATGCATCAGAGAAAGTAATTAAGCGTAATTTGAATGATGATGATAATAAACGATTGATTGAAGAAACCGTAGATCAATTTAAACAAACAAATTAATCATGTCACAACAAATTAATAAATATGCTAATTCTTTATATAATATCGCTAAACAGGAAAAATGTGTTGAAAAGTATAATCATCAATTAAAGAAAATTGACTATTTATATAAAAAAATTCCTGTATTTCGCCTAGTATTAATTAGTAAAAGAATAGATAACAATAACAAAATCAATATTCTTAAGGATACATTAAAGAAAACAATTGATGCTGTTATTGTCGAATTGCTATCTATTTTAATACAGAAAGATTTAATACAAGAATTGCCAAATATTATTAAACGCTATAATCATATTGCAGCATCTGAATCTACTGTACAATCAATTGATGTTGTGGTTGCACATGATTTAAATGAGAATGAAAAAAACAACATTACTCAAAAATTATTAAATCAATTTAACAACAACCCCAATATTAACATTATACAAGATTCACAGCTTGTTGGAGGAATAAAACTAAAAATTGGAAATAAGGTTTTTGATAATTCTATTTCTAATCAATTAAAACAATTAAAAAGAGCTTTACATAATATGTAATGAGGAGTAAGAATGAATTTTGAAACAAATGAAATAGTATCGTTATTAAAAGAACAATTAAAATCCTATGATGCTGATATTGATATTGCTGAAGTAGGAGAGATTACATACGTTGGAGATGGAGTCGCACGTGTAAGTGGGCTTGAAAATGTAATGAGTTCTGAGTTAGTAGAACTCCCAAATGATATATTTGGTATGGCTCTAAATTTAGAAGAAGATAATGTTGGAATTGTTCTATTTGGTGATTCTAGTTTAGTAAAAGAAGGGGATATAGCAAAACGTACAGGAAAAATTGTTGAAGTCCCAATTGGTGATGAACTATTAGGTCGTGTTGTCAATCCTTTAGGTCAACCTTTAGATGGAAAGGGACCAATTAATGCGACACAATCATATCCAATTGAAAGAAAAGCTGAAGGAGTGATGCAAAGACAACCTGTAACTGAACCCTTACAGACAGGATTAAAAAGTATTGATAGTATGATTCCAATTGGAAGAGGACAAAGAGAATTAATTATTGGAGATAGACAAACAGGAAAAACTGCAATTGCAATTGATGCAATTATTAATCAAAAAAACTCAGATGTATACTGTATTTATGTTGCTATAGGACAAAAAGCATCTACTGTAGCTAGAGTAGTAAATGAACTTGAAAAAGCAGGTGCTATGGATTATACAATTGTTGTAACGGCAAATGCTTCAGATCCAGCGCCTATGCAATATATTGCTCCATATTCTGGAGCATCAATGGGTGAATTTTTTAGAGACAATAGCAAACATGCATTAATTATATATGATGACTTATCAAAACAAGCCAGTGCATATCGACAAATGTCTTTATTGTTAAGGAGACCCCCAGGAAGGGAAGCTTATCCTGGAGATGTATTCTATTTACATAGTAGATTATTAGAAAGATCAAGTAAATTAAGTGAAGATTTAGGTGGAGGTTCGTTAACTGCACTGCCTGTAATTGAAACACAAGAGGGTGATGTGTCTGCATATATACCAACTAATGTAATTTCAATTACAGATGGCCAAATATTTTTAGATTCTGACATTTTTAATGCCGGTATTAGGCCTGCTGTCGATGTGGGGATATCTGTATCACGTGTTGGTGGATCTGCGCAGATTAAAGCAATGAAATCAATTGCAGGAACATTGCGTTTAGATTTGGCTCAATTTAGAGAATTAGAAGCATTTGCAAAATTTGGTTCTGATTTAGACAAATCAACTTTGCAACAATTAAATCGTGGAAAAATAATGGTGGAAATACTAAAACAAAACCAATATGTTCCTATGTCTGTAGAAAATCAAGTTGCAATTATTTTTGCTGGAGTAAATGGATATCTAGATGATTTAGAAATTGAACAAATTAGTGCATATGAAAAAGATTTAATGGAATATCTATCAGCAAATAATCAAAAAACATTAGATGCAATTACAAGTTCTGGAAAATTAGATGAGAATAGTGAGAATGATTTAAAAACAGCATTAGATAATTTTGGAAAAACGTTTAAAAAATAATGGCTAATTTAAAACATATAAGATCACAAATTAAGTCTGTCATTAGTATACAAAAAGTAACAAAAGCAATGAAAATGGTTGCGGCGGCTAAATTAAGAAAATCACAAGAAAGAATGGAGCAATCTAGACCATATTCAAAACGCTTAGAAAATCTTATTCAACATTTATTGCAAGATGTCAATCGTTCTATTCTCCTTTTATTAAACAAAAGAAACGAAATACAAAATCATGGATTTTTAATTATTACTGCAGATAGAGGATTGGCCGGCTCCTTTAATACCAATATCATCAAAAAAGCGGAATCAGAAATTAATAAAGTAGGCAAAGAAAATGCAGTGTTGTTCTGTGTTGGGAAAAAGGGATTGGAACATTTTAAAAAAAGAGAATATAATATTATGTATCATGCAACTGATTTTTGGTCAACTTTAAATTATAATGATGCAATTAACACTGGTAAAAATATAATAGACGCATATTTAAATGAACATGTTGATTCATTACATGCAATTTATAATTTCTTTAAAAATACTGCATCTCAAGAAGTGACATATAAAACATTGCTTCCATTAGAATTAGAATCAGAAAGTCAAAGTCAATTTAATGATGTGATTTATGAGCCATCAAAAGAAGATATTATCAAATCTATTGTCCCAAAATATTTTAATACGCAAATATGGCAATATTTATTAGAATCATTTGCTAGTGAACAAGCTGCAAGAATGATAGCAATGGAAAATGCAACTGATAATGCTAAAGAAATGATTGATGACTTAAATTTAGAATTTAACAAAGCGCGTCAAACTGCAATTACAACAGAAATGTTAGAAATTGTAGGCGGGGCTGAAGCTTTATCAAATTAATAGAAAGGATAGCTTAACTATGCAAGGACAAATATCACAAATTATGGGAGCTGTTGTTGATGTTGAATTCACAGATGGCAGCTTACCAAAAATAATGAATGCTTTAGAAATTAAACGTAATGATGGTACAAATTTAATTTTAGAAGTAGCACAACATTTAGGAGAATCTACTGTAAGGACCGTTGCTATGGATTCAACTGATGGGTTGGTGCGAGGACATTCTGTGAAAGATTTAGGAGAACCCATCTCAGTACCAGTAGGAGAGAAAGTGCTTGGAAGATTGTTTGATGTCATTGGTAATACCATTGATGGAAAAGATACTATTCAAACAGATAAGAAATATCCTATTCATAGACCTGCTCCAAAATTAGAAAATTTAACTACAGAGGCTGAAGTTTTAGTAACTGGAATTAAAGTTGTTGATTTAATGGAACCATATACTAAAGGTGGAAAAACAGGATTATTTGGTGGAGCTGGAGTTGGTAAAACAGTATTAATACAAGAATTAATTCGAAATATTGCAACTGAACATGGCGGGTATTCTGTATTTGCAGGTGTGGGAGAACGAACTCGTGAAGGAAATGATTTGTATAGAGAAATGACAGAGTCAGGAGTAATTGATAAAACTGCTATGGTTTTTGGACAAATGAGTGAACCACCTGGAGCACGATTACGTGTTGCATTAAGCGCACTATCAATGGCAGAATATTTTAGAGATGAAGAAGGAAAGGATGTATTGCTATTTGTAGATAATATTTTCCGTTTTACTCAAGCTGGATCAGAAGTATCCGCATTACTTGGAAGAATGCCCTCTGCTGTTGGATATCAGCCTACTTTAGGAACTGAAATGGGAGATTTACAAGAAAGAATAACATCAACAAAAAATGGATCTGTAACATCAGTACAAGCAGTATATGTACCAGCTGATGATTTAACTGATCCAGCTCCTGCAACAGCCTTTGCGCATCTAGATGCTACCTCCGTATTAGAAAGAAAAATTGCAGAACTTGGTATTTATCCCGCTGTTGATCCTTTAAATTCTACATCACGAATTTTAGATCCGAGAGTAATTGGAGATCGGCATTATAATGTTGCTCGATCAGTACAAAAAATTCTACAAAATTATAATGAATTAAAAGATATTATTGCAATTTTGGGGATGGATGAGCTATCTGATGAAGATAAATTAACAGTACACCGAGCAAGAAGAATGCAAAAGTTTCTATCACAACCATTCTTTGTTGCTGAACAATTTACAGGAACACCAGGAAGATATGTTTCCCTAGAAGATACAATATCTGCCTTTGAGGCAATTCTTAAAGGAGATTGTGATGAATTGCCTGAAAATGCATTTATGTATGTTGGAACAATTGATGAAGCGTTTGATAAAGCAAAAAAAATGAGTTAAATGAATAAATTGCAATTAGATATTATTACACCAACAGGAATTCAGTCATATGATGATGTTTCATATATTAGAATCCCTGGACTCGATGGATTATTAGGTGTCCAAGCAAAACATGCATCAGCAATTATTGCATTAACAATTGGAGAAATTAAAATTATCCAAAAAAACAAATCTATATATTTTGCAACAAGTGGTGGTTTTATTGATATACGAACAGAGGGCGTTCAGCTACTACTTGAAACAATTGAATCAACAAAAGACATTGATAAAAAACGTGCAGAACAAGCTATTAATAGAGCTAAGACACATCTAACAAATAAAAATGATGATTTAAACAGAGCTAATTTGGCGCTACAAAGAGCAAAAAATCGTTTAAATATTCTAAATAAAAATTAATTATAAATACATAATTTTTTAGAATTAACTTCTATAAAAAGTGGTGTTGTCCCTTTTAATTCTCCATCAATATTTAAAATCTCATTATAATCAGGTGTAAGACAAATTTCTTTCACTTGATGATATTTGACATATTTACTGTGAATATGTTTTCCAGTAAAAATTTGAGATAATAATTTTATTAATTGTAATCTGCTTATTTCTTTACTAATAATGATAACATCTAACAATCCATCATTTAGTTTTGCTTTTGGGGCCGCCATCATTCCTTTACCGGTATAAATTGTATTGGCAATTAAAAAAAACAAGAAATCATCTTTATATTCCACTCCATCTAAAGAGAGTTTAGCAAATCGTTTTTTAAACTTTAAAATACTAATTAAACTTGCAATTGTATACCTTGCGGGTCCTAACCATCGTAATTTTTCTGATAATTTTAATATATCAACAGCCATTCCCCAGCCAATAATATTAAAAGCAAATTCTTCATGTGTTTCAAACTTTAATTTCATTAAATCAATGAATCTAGTTTTCTGCTTTATAATAGGTGACAATGCTTGTTTTAATTCTAAACAATTTAAATGATGTATTAAAGAATTACCAGAACCTCCTGGCACAAATCCCAAAATTGGCAACTGTTGATCCTTGCGCTTTAATAATCCATTAATAACCTCATTATATGTTCCATCACCACCAATAACAATAATGCCCCTATAGTCGCCTTCTGAAAAATCTTGTGCAATTTTTGTTGCATGCCCAGAATATTCAGTAAATATTATTTTTGTATTATGATCAGATAGTTCTTGCTGAACAATAGGAACAATTTGTTTAGCTTGTAATGTTCCACTAGAAGGATTTGCAATAATTAAATAATTATTTTTCATAAATCAATGAATCTAAATGCATAGTTAAAGTGCCCTGTTTAATCTTTTTTTCAATTTTAATTGGTGTATAGGGGAAAGCTTTATTAATCCAAATTTTTAATTCTTTATTTTCAGAATTAATGGGGGATAAAATATAACACTCAATTAATGAGCCGCTAACTAAAATTTTATCAAAATCTACAACTTGTAAATCAATAGGGGTAATTTTCTTTTTTCTATAGTGCAAAAAAGAGAAAACATCATTTAATTGAATGTTGGAGTGTTTAGAAAAACTAAACATAATTCCTAAAACATTATATAGCCGACTACTATCATCAAAAGTAATAATATGATTTGTTCTTAAGGTGTCTTTAATTTTCGTGTAATTGATATTCATATTATTATAATCAATAAATGATTGATAGATTTTTTTAGGCTTATTCCTCTCTTGAATCATTTTTGTTATGCTTAATAATGCAAAATCATCTGGATGAATCATCATATAGAGCGAATCTTTCACAGAATAAAAATTTTTAATAAAAGAATTGGTGATTTTAGATTGTGAAACGATTTCATATCTAAAATCACCATTAATAAATAATTTTTTAATTTTAATATCATTAATCCCTGCAGAAAATTTGCCTAGTTTAGTATCTAAAATCGTATTATACCTATAAAAACCATCTATAAATTTGTTCGCTGAAAATAAAAAATTGCATGATATAATTATAAAAATTAAATGTTTCATATGATTAATTTAAAATATGGTATAATATTTCTGTTTTATTTTTTTCATTTCTCAAAATAAACTCTTTTGTAGATTCCATGTTTAAATCATTATTAGAATGTAAAAAAAATCGCATTGATTCAATATCACTAATTTGATATGCTAAATTTTCATTAATCATTGTTTTGGCTTCATCTAATATTTCATAATTAGGACCAAAACTAATTTGACAATTATATATAGCAGGCTCTATAACTGAATGAACACCGCGTACAAATCCTCCTCCAACATATGCTGAATTAGCATATTGATATAAATCAGCCAAAATACCCACAACATCAACAATAATAACATTATAAAAATATAAATCTTGATTCTTGAGTTCTGAAAATAAAATAAAATTTAGTGATAAATTAGTTAATTCTTTTTGAATAGAGAAAATTGTATCAGAATCTGTTTCATGTGGGACAATAATAATTTTTCTTTTTTTAAAATCAAAATTATTTAAAGATTGAAAAATTATTTTTTGATCACTAGAATCAATGCTTCCAAAAAGCACATTATTATAATCTTTAATCTTCTCAGGTAATAAATTTAATTTTTTATTTTTATGACTACGTTCAATAATTTGATTAAATCGTGAATCACCAGTAACAATAATCTTAGATGATATATTTAATTGATTAGAAATAAAATTTTTAATACGATTAGATGGTGCTAATATAATGTGAAACTTATTAAAAATATAGTTTGATAAAGGACGAATTAATGGATGTACCCAAATTGAATTTTTATGAATGTTTACATTAATTAATATACATTCAATCTTCATAATGCTTGCTAAAACAATATGACCCGGCCAGATATCATGACGAGTAATAATATATTTTTTAGGTTTAATTGCTTTAAAAAATAAATAACTAAATAAAATAAAATCAAATGGATGATAACATGCAACATCAAAAATATGATTATTTTGTTCTTGTTCAAAAATTGTAGGAGAAGTAAAGGATTGTACAATATAATATTGATCTCTATTAATTGATTTTAAAATAGGTTTTAATTGTTCAAATTCTCCTGATGATGCCGCGTGGAACAATAATATCTGCTTATCTGAATTAAATTTTACAGATAGAAAAATAGAAAGTGTTTTAATAAAGTTTAATAAATTTTTACGAAGCTTAATATTAAAGAAAGATAAAAAAACTGTTATAATGAATAATACTGGTGAAAAAAATAAGTATAAAAAATACAAGAACATTAATATTTATGAATAATATTCTGTGCGAATAATATAGAATCTGCAAATTCACGAAATGCTCCATTGCCTCCAATACAATTTGTTACTATATCTGGTTTAAAACGATTTAATATCGGACTTGACTGAGGCATTGCAGAGACACCCACAGATTGCAAACATTCTAAATCATTAATATCGTCACCAATATATGCGACCTCAGTTAAAGATAAATTATATTTCTGAATTAAATAATTTAATCGTGATAATTTTCCCTTTTCGTGAATATATACTTCTTTAATATTTAATTTTTTTGCACGCTGTTTAACAATTGGAGAATTTTCACTTGTTAAAATTGCCACAATAAAATTATGTTTATGTAACATTTCAACAGCCATACCATCATACGTAGAAAATGATTTCATATACTCACCGTTATCTGTATAATACATTTTCGTATCAGTCCATACGCCATCAATATCAGTTGCAACTAATTTTATTTTTTTTAATTTATTTAATAAGTTTTTATCCATTATAATAGTTTTTTAATTAATTCTAAATCATCTAATGTGTCAATTTGGAAACTAGATTCTTGTTTCATTTGAACATATCCTATTTTTCCGCTATAACGCAATTTGCAATTTAATAAATCTTCTTTTGTAGTAATATAAAAAGCTCCATTTTCTACAAATAATTTTGGCATATCTTGCCGTCTTGGACGATTGTTAATGTCCCAATTATATGGAACCATAGACTCTGTCCATCTTGGTACCCAATGTTCTTCATAAACACTACAAATTGAATTATATTCATTGGATAACATTAAATCTAATCCTTGATTAATGTCCAAGGATGTTAATAAAGGAGAAGTTGGTTGAATAAATACAATAATATCAAAATCAATATTATCTGCAAAATGCAATAATGCTTCTTCACTTGATGACGTATCTAAAGCATATTCTAATGGTCTATCTAATACCTTGGCACCATATGATTCAGCAATTTTTTTTATTTCTGATGAATCTGTAGACACCCAAGTATCATGCACCCCTGATTGTTGTGATGCTTTAATAGTATAATAAATCAATGGATGCCCATTTAAATCAATAATATTTTTATTAGGAATTCCCTTACTACCACCTCGTGCCAAAATAACTGAAACAATATTCATTTACGTAATTTATCTCGAATTGGTTTTTCTGTTTCAGTAACAACTTTTTTACCATCGCCTAGAGCGCTATTTAATTCACGAATTCCGCGTACTAACTTAATTAATCCTTGAGGTTCCACTGAGCACATCTGATCTGTTCCCCACATTGTTCTATCTAAAGTAATATGACGCTCAATAATAGTTGCCCCTAAACAAATAGAAGCAATCGAAGTTGTTAAACCAAATTCATGGCCGCTATAGCCAACTTCACAATTATAACGTTCTTGTAAAGTTTGTATACATTTTAAATTTAAATCTTTATTAGGTGCTGGATAAGAAGAATTGCAATGTAAAACAGCATAATCAACATTGTTGTTTCCTTCTTTTAAAGCGGCGACTGCTGCATCAACTTCATCTAATGTGCTCATACCTGTAGAAATAATAACCTTTTTATTTGTTTTAGCAGATTCACGAATTAAATCTAAATCTGTTAATAGGGCAGATGGAATTTTAAGAAATGGAACATTATAAGTGTTCAAAAATGAGAGGCTATCTAAATCCCATGGCGATGCAGTCCATTCGATATCTCTTTCTTTGCAATATGTATCAATTGCATCATATTCTTTTTTCCCAAATTCAACTTTATATTTATACTCTAAATATGTCATGCGTCCCCATGGCGTATCACGCATAATTGATTTTTGATGTTCGGGGACACAAACATCTGGGTTTCTTTTTTGAAATTTCACAACATCACAACCTGCAACTTTTGCAATATCAATTAATTGCTTAGCAATTTCTAAACTCCCATTGTGATTAATTCCAATTTCAGCAATAACGTAAATATGTTTTTTCCCCATTGTATTTTTCCTTTATTTAATGGTAAGTAATATTTAATTTACTATGAATAATAGCTATTGGTTCCTTAATAATTTATATAATATCTTAGAATAATAATATGTCATTTATAATAAAAAAGATTTTTAATAATACAAAAGAATTAATTAAAGATAATTTTGTTTTTTTTCTTAATCTAATTGCAATCAATGCACTGCTAATTCTGGGAATGGCCGTATTTTCTCAGTGGATTGAAGAAAATGTTGATATTTTCAACTTCCAAATTGGTGTTATTATTTTAAGAGTTTCTTTATTTGTTTTTTTTGAAGGAATTACTATTGGGTATATAAAATTAATTTTAAATTTTATTAATAAACAACCTTTTCAGCTTACAGCAATATTTAAACATTTTTATCTTATACCTAAATATATAGTGCTACAATTAATCTATTATTGTACCATGTTGCCTTCCTTTATTTTTGTGTTATATAAATTCCCATATTCAATTACAGATTATGGTACAAACTTTAATCAATATATTATGGATATTATGCAAAATGTATCAACAGCTATGGCAGATGAAATTACCTGGCAATTATCTTTTGCTTTTTTTAATACATATGATATTATCATTTTATCTGTATTATCTGTTGTGCCAATAATTTATATTTTGCATTTTTGGTGTGCCCAGCTTTTAATTATTGATAAAAACTACTCTATTTATCAAGCCTTGCATATAAGTTATCAAATAGCTAGACCAGTTAAATATACATTTTATATTATTTTATTATTAGTTAGTATTGCAACAATTAGTATGTTTCTTGGAATGATATTTTTCCCATTTGCCCTTATTGGATTAACAATAATTTATATTATTATGATGCAATATTATAAATATTTATTAAATAAAATTTAGTTCTTATGGTAAACAAAATTAAAAAATTATAAATGGTGTTTAAGAAACACTTTTCGTGTTTCTTCAATTAATTGATCAATAGATTTATTGGCAACTTCAATTGGCTTATCAATAATCATTGTTGCTAAACCAGTCTTAATGTTCCATCTATTGCGAGGTTTTATTTTATATAGACCTTTTATAACGATAGGCAAAATTTTTGTTTTGGTATTAAGCGCCATATGAAAACCACCTTTTTTAAACGGTAAAAGTTTCCCCGTTAATGTTCTAGTCCCTTCAGGTAAAATTGCAACATGAAATCCTTCTTTAATACGTTTCTCTGCAATTTTAATGCTGTTCAAGGCGTTGGCTAAACTTCCAGATCTCATAATTGGAATACCGTTAATTTGTTTTAAAATCAATCCAATAATTGGAATTTTAAAATTTTTAGCTGCAATAACACCTGTATATTTCCCTTTAATAACCATGGGTAAAAAAAACATATCAAGAAAACTAGAATGATTATGCATTAGAACGTAAGGACCTTGCATTGGAAATTCGCCTATAATTTTATATTTTACATGAAAACACTTAAAAAGTCCCTTGCAAAACAATCTTGCTATGACATACATTTTTTTTGGAAAAAAAAATACAACTAATAACAATAAGGGTCCAAAAAATAAAAAATAAATAGAAGCTTGAAAATAAAGATATATACTATATAAATAATTCATTGAATTTTATAATAACTTAAATAATTTATGTGTTGCTGTGGGAAAAGCAAAATCTTTTATTTGTTTTTTTTCAATCCATTTTACTGCTTGAGATTTGAGTGGTTTAGGTGTGCCACTTATAACTTGACAAATAAATAATCCAATATTAATTTTAAAATGTGAATATTGATGTTTTATATTTCCAATATACCGGTTAACCTGCACTTTTAAACCTGTTTCTTCTAAAATCTCTCTTTTTAAACCTGTTTCAGGAGACTCATTAATCATAATTTTTCCACCTGGAAGCTCCCACAAATTGGGCAACATTCCTGTTGTAAGGCGCTTACTAATTAAAAATTTATTTTTTTTCATAATCATTCCCACTGCTACATCATAGGTCGGTAATGTTTTTTTTTGTTTTAATTTTGGATAAAGAGATGTTTTTTTATTTATAAAAGCAGAACAAAAATCATATATAGGACAAACGTCACATTTAGGGTTACGCGGCCTGCAAATAGTACGCCCTAAATCCATAAATGCTTGATTTAAGTTTCCAGAATCCTGATTTATAAAATAAGGCTGTGCTAATGTCTTTATAGATTTTAAATTTTGTTTTTTAATAGACAACATATGTAATCGCGAAAACACGCGTTTTAAATTACCATCAATTGCTGGATATTTCTTTTTATGTGCAATAGATAAAATTGCAGATGCGGTATAATCTCCAATTCCAGGTAGATCAATTAAATCATTATAATTATTAGGTAATTTGTATTGTTTTTGTTTGCTTAAAATTTGTGCAGTTTTATAAATATTATGAACCCGTGAATAATATCCCAATCCTTCCCACAGCATACTCAAATCATCTAAACTGGCAGAATACAATCGTCGTAATGTGGAATATTGTTTCATCCATCTATTAAAATATTCTTCTACAACAAATACTTGTGTTTGTTGTAGCATAATCTCTGAAATCCAAATTGTATATGAATTTGATGACTTCCTCCAAGGAAAAATAATATTTTCCTTATTATACCAAGAAATTAATTGAGTAGAAATTATTTGATGATTTTTAGTTTTCATGACTAATAAATAGCCAATTTAATTTAATTAATATTTCTTTAAATTGCTCTATTTCCATATCATCTAATTTTAAATAAACAGACTGATAAAGAGTATTAATATTTAACATAATATCTTCATATAATTGTTTTCCTTCACTAGAAAGAAATATTTGATATGCTCGCTGATCTAATTCTGCTTTCTTTTTAATAATCAATTCCCTAGCAATAAGTTTATCTAAATTGCGAGACAGAGTGCTTACATCTAAAGATAAAATTTTAGCTAGTTCAATTTGCTGTATTCCTTTATAGGGAATAGATATAACGCACAATAATTGAGAAATAGAAATTTGATGTTTCGAACTAATTTGTCGCATCAAATTAAGATAGTTTGCATGAAAAGTAAGTGTTAATTCAGTTAATTCCATGATTGTATTATACAAATAATATGATTAAAACAAAAATAAATTTGTAAAATACAATTAAAATTGGGCTAAAAAAGAAGAAAGGCTGTCATAATTACTATATTGATGTACAACCATTCCCAGGTCTTGCGCCGCCCGAATATTCATATAAGAATCATCAATAAAGGCGCACTCTGAAAATTGAACCTGGCAATAATTAACAGCAAAAGAAAAGAGTTCTGCGCTTGGTTTCACATGGCCCGCAACATCCGAAGTAATGATTCCATTAAACTTATTAAAAAAATTATAGTCTTTCTTAAGTCTTATAATATGTTTTTGTGTTGTATTCGTCAAAATAAACAATTTATATTTTTTGGCCCTTAGCTCATCAACAAATGACGCCATAGGCAAAACCCCTGCCTTCATTTCTTGCCACAAGGCACGAAATTGATCATAATTGATTGAAAGGCAATCTAAGGCATATTGCACATATTGAAAATATTGATGAAAATTAATTTCAGACCTCTCCAATTCCATACATTTTTCACCAAACAATATATTATAAACCTCTGTTTTGCTCTTAGAAGAGTTAGATTGAACATAATTCAAAACTTGCACATTATCTGCGCCAATTAGCACTCCAAATAAATCAACAAATATAATTTTAATATTTTGCATCAATCTAATAACATGCATTCATAAATTTGCAAATTACTGTCTTCAGAAAAATCCTCTCCTTCATAAGATCCCCAAATATTTTTAATAGATAGTCCATTTTCAGTTAATAGTGAAATTAATGAGTCTGGATAAAACATTTTCATTTTAAACTGAAATTCATTAAAACGCTGATTGCAATTGTCTAAATATATCCAATGAACAGTTGCAATTTCTTGAGTACTATTATAATCTAACAATTCTTCAATAACGCATTCTTTTTGGGTCTCTGAATTATAAAACTCTACAACTTTAGTTTTCAAATTCTTAGGACGATATAAAAACAATGGATGAGGCACAAAAACATCTAAATAAAATCGAGATTTTTTATGCATGTGTTTTTTAATACTAGATAAAAAAATGTTTACATCATGATTGTTTAATAGGTGTAAAAAAGAATTAAATCCTATAAACAAATAATCATACTGTTTCTTAAAATCAAAGTGTCTCATATCACCTTGTAAAATAGGGCTACAGCCAAAAGAAGACTGCAATTTCAGATTGGCATAAGAAACAAAGTCTTGAGATAGTTCTAGACCTGTATATTCAGCACCACCCCTAATTAACGCATAGGCTAATCTGCCAGTACCTGCTGCTAACTCTAAAACTGAAGCCTGTTTTTTTGAACAAAGAATTTTTTGATTCCAAAATTCAATATCATCTTTTTTCCACCAGAATTGATCATCATATAATGTAGGAGAAATGCTATAGTATTCAGACATTATTTTAAAACAAGCATTTCTTTGGTAGATTTATTTAAAACTACACAGTCATCTTGGCGAATCCAGCAATCATCCTCTATTCTTACACCACCCCAACCTTCTAAATATATTCCAGGCTCTATCGTAATAACATAATTTTCTAACAATGGTTGCTTATTAAAACTACTAATACGAGGAAAAGTATGAACCTCTAAACCAATACCGTGTCCTGTAGAGTGAATAAATTTATCTCCATAGCCATATTTTATAATAACATCACGACAAATTTTATCTAATTCTTCGCCTGTCATGCCAGCTTTAGCCTGAGAAACTCCTGCTAGCTGTGATTCTAAAACAATATTATAAATTTCTTTATGTTTCTCTGTTGCCTCACCAATAACAACGGTACGGGTCATATCTGCATGATAGCCATTATATAGCGCCCCAAAATCCATAACAACAAAATCCTGATTCTCAAACGGCTTATCAGTTGGTCTCGCATGTGGCAAAGCACCTAAATAACCGCTACCAATAATGGAATCATAGCTATCTCCTTCTGCTCCATTCATTTTAAAAAGATAGGAAATCTTTGCAGAAATTTCCTTTTCAATTGCTCCAATTTTTAAATCAGGAATAATTTGTTCAAATACAGAATCAGTAATTTCTACAGCTGTTTTTAATGATTCAATTTCTATGGAATCTTTAACTGCCGCAATTTCACCAATAAAATCATGTACTTTTTCCCATGCTACATTGGGTAGCAATTTGACAATTTGATCAAACATATTTAAACTTACAAAATCAGCCTCTAAACCAATTTTTGCATTAGCCGTAATTAAAGTTTTGTCTGCAATTGCTTTGTAGTGCGCAGAACCAACAATGTGTATTTCATAATCTTTAATTTGCCTTTTAGATTGCTCAATATATCGTCCATCAGTAAAAAAATACTGTTTATTATTTAAAATTAACAAGCTTCCAGCTGATCCCGTAAAGCCAGATAAATAGCGCACATTTGTCAAATTAGTAACATATATTCCATCAAGATCTAATTGAGCTAACATTTCTTTTAGTTTATTAATTCTAGGGGAAAATGACATTATGATTCCTTTTTAATAATTTCGTTTAATTTTTCAATTTCTGTAGTTGCAAATTCTTTATATTGACTATCTTCTTGCATAATCATTAACACTTCCAAAGCTTTAAAATATTTTTTTTGTTTTAAAAACAAGTTATACAATGTTTTAGTTGCTAAATGAGAATGATACTTGGATTTTTTTTTAATCTTTTTGGTCTTTTTAACCATCTTAAATGTTTGTGTTTTTTTGTTTTGATCGAAATCAGCACAACCATCATACAATCTTAAATATCTAGAAATAGTTTTATGATTAGGGAAGAGTGAATTTGCACAAACAACATGCCTATTAATAGTTGTTTTGCTTCTATCCAAAACAATCAAAATTTCTATTAATAATATTGTCGCATTTAAATGATATGGGTTGTTTTGAATAAGCTTTTTTAAAATTTTTTCTGCTTTTTTTTCTTGATTATAAATTAAATATAATTTTGCTAAAATATATTGTGCCAATTGATTGTTTGGATCTTCTTTTAAACCTTTTTTACAAATATTGAAAGCTTCTTTATAATAGCCTTGTTTATAATAAACATCTGACAAAACCACAAAAACAGGAGAAGCGGGATTATCAACCAATATTTGCTCAATATTATATAAATTATTCATATTTAACGATTTTTCTTAACCCAATTTTCAATATATTCAATGGTTTCACTAATAGGTGTGCCAGGACCAAATAATTCCCCTATACCAATATCACGTAATGCCAGAGCATCTTCTTTAGGAATAATTCCTCCACCAGTAATCAAAATATTGTCCACATCTTCTTTATCCAGCAATTCTTTAATTTTTTTAAAAATTGTCATGTGTGCCCCACTTAATATAGATAATGCAATAACATCAGCATCTTCTTGAATAGCAGCATTAACAATCATTTGGGGCGTTTGCCTTAAACCTAAATAAATTACCTCCATCCCAGAATCTCTAAAGGCTCTTGCTAAAATCTTAATCCCTCTATCATGCCCATCTAATCCTGGTTTTGCCATAACAACACGAATATTTTTTTTCATTATCTGTTTTCCATTTCTATTGTAACTGGTCCATTATTAACTAAATTCACATTCATCATTGCCCCAAATTGACCAGTTTTAACTACTATTTCAGTTTCACTTATATAATTTACAAATTGATTATATATTTTTTCAGCAAGAATTGATGTTTCAGATTCAAAAAAACTCGGCCTATTTCCACGCTTTGTGTCTGCATACAATGTGAATTGACTAATAATTAAAATTTCTCCTTGTACATCGCGAATTGATAAATTCATTTTACCATTGTCATCTTCAAAAATTCGTAATTTTAAAATTTTATCAACAAAATTATCCACATCTTGAATTTTATCTCCCTTTTTAATCCCCAAAAAAACAACCATACCAGAGTCAATAGAAGAGTAAATTGAAGAATTGATTTCTACAGAAGCCCTAGACACTCGTTGAATAATAACTTTCATTAAAAATTATCTAATCCACACATTTTGATAACCAAAAATTAGCCTTAATTTTTGTAAAACATCTGAATTGGGATCTAATGAATATTTATCAATTAAGATGCGCTGACTAGATTTTTTTGCTGTAATAAAGTGCAAAATCAACGAACAAGCGCCACTGTTCTTTGTACATAAATCATAGAGCTGTTTAATTATTTTATGATCATTCATACTATAGTCTACCTTAATATTAATATATTTCACTATCTGTTGACGCAATTTGGCAAGAACAAAAATTTTATTTGCAATAATTTGGTTAACAGAAATTTCTTCACCTTGATTAGAAATTTTGCCTTTTATAAAAATTAGGGCATCTTCTTTTAACAGCTTGAAATATTTTTCATAGGTGGAATGAAAAACATAAACTTGTACCGGTCCAAATACAGTGTCCAGAGTAAGCAGTGCCCATTGATTGTTTTTTTTATCATATCGCAAAGTAAGCTCAGATATAATACC
>CETH01175249.1_pt1 | contig 36670 bp, 26 predicted proteins | sample 361461 | NCBI WGS metagenome assembly CETH01 (sample SAMEA2622695, study PRJEB7988) | marine metagenome | isolation source: saline water (ENVO:00002010), including
GACGTCTTCCGGCGGGCGAGCCGGGAAGTTGATGTTCATGGCGCAGTCTTCCGGCCAGCCGGCGTCCAGCAGTTGGCGCACCAGGTTGGCCCCGTACTGGCGGGAGGTTTCCCAATATACGTCGTTGCCGGGGATGTAGGCCTGGCTGAGGGCAATGGACGGAATGCCCAGCAGGGTGCCGGTCAGCGCGCCGCCGATAGTGCCGGAGTAGGCGACCGAATCGCTGATGTTGGCGCCGTTGTTGACGCCGGACAGCACCAGATCGGGTTTGACCGGCAGCAGTTCGGCAACGCCGAGCAGGACGCAGTCGCTGGGAGTGCCACTGACGCTGAACCGGCGTTCTTCAAACTGGTGAACGCGCAGCGGGTGGTGGACGGAGATAGACATGGACACGCCGCTCTGGTCCAGATCGGGCGAGACGATCCACACTTCCTCGGCGATCTCGTTGGCAATTTCTTCGAGCACTTGCAGGCCCGGGCCGCGCCAGCCATCGTCGTTGGTCAGCAGTACGCGTTTGACGGGTTTGCTCATTGGCAATCCTCATTGTTCGAAACGGGTGGGGCTTGAATGTGCAACGGGGCAGCTTGAGCTGCCCCGCTTGGTCCTACTTCTGGGCGATTTCCCAGCCACGCTCAGCCAGCAGGCTGGCGCGTTTGCCGACTTCCAGAGCGTCGGCGTTGCTGGCGTTGCCTTGCAGTGCGCGGTGGTAAACACCCTGCACAATGGCGGCCAAACGGAACAGCGAGAAGGCGATGTAGTAGTTCCAGTTCGGCACGCCGCTACGGCCGGTGTATTCGCAGTACCAGTCCAGCAGTTGCTGCTCTTCCGGCAGGCCGAGGGATTTCAGGTCGGCGCCGACCATGCCCTTGGCGCCGTCGACGTTGACCGGCATGTGGTACGGCAGACAGCAGTAGGCCAGATCCGACAGCGGGTGGCCGAGGGTTGCCAGCTCCCAGTCGAGGATCGACACGACCTTGGACTCGGTCGGGTGCAGCATCAGGTTGCCGATGCGGAAGTCGCCGTGGGCGATGGTAGTGCTTTCGTCGGCCGGGATGTTCTCCGGCAGCCACTTCATCAGGGCGTCCATCGCCGGCATGTCGTGGGTGCGGCTGGCTTCGAACTGGCCGCCCCAGCGTTTGACCTGACGGGCGATGTAGTTGTCGGGCTTGCCATAGCCTTCCAGGCCGATGGCCTTCCAGTCGGCGTTGTGCATCTTGGCCATGGTTTCGATCATCGACTGGTAGATCGGCATGCGCTCTTCCTGCGCTACCTCGCTCAGCAGCGGCTGGGAGTAGACGCGGCCTTCGACGTAATCCATGACGTAGAACGCTGTGCCGATGATCTCGGGGTCTTCACACAGCAGGCGTGCGGTCGGTACCGGCACGTCGGTCTTGCCCAGGGCGTTGATGACCTGGAACTCGCGCTCGACCATGTGGGCCGAGGGCAGCAGTTTTCCCGGCGGCTTCTTGCGCAGTACGTAACGCTTGCCGGCGATTTCCAGCAGGAATGTCGGGTTGGACTGGCCACCCTGGAACTGCTGAACCTTGATGCCCTGGTTGGCTCCCGGAAGGTAGTCCTGCAGGTAGTTGGCGAGCTTTGCCTCGTCGAACTTGTGGGCAGGCAATACGTCAATCAGGGTCGCTCCGCTCATCTTTGAAGATCCTGTTGTTGATGGGTCAAGTCGGCAAAAATAACACGCCAGGGCGAGCCCTGGCGCGTTGAACAGCGAGGTGAATCAGACGTTATCAGGCAATGGTATCGCCGCCATCGGCGACGATGGTCTGCCCGGTAACGTACGCCGAGGCGCTGGAGGCCAGAAACAGCGCGACCCCGGCGATATCCACCGGCTCGCCTACGCGGCGCAGCGGCAGCTTCTCTTCCACCTTGCGCAGGCGGTCCGGATCTTCCAGCAGGGCCTGGGCAAAATCGGTACGGATCAGGCCAGGGGCGATGCTGTTGACGCGGATACCCTGCGGGCCCCACTCCAGCGACAGGTTGCGGGCCAGGCCTGCTTCCGCCGCCTTGGACATGCCGTAGACGCCGATATTGGCGCTGGCACGCAGCCCCGCAATGCTCGACAGCAGGACGATGGAACCGCCGCCTTGCTCGACCATGTGCGGGATGACCATGTTGCACAGCCAGAAGGTGCCCTTGACGTTGGTGCCCATGATCTTGTCGAAGGCCTCGTCACTGACTGTGTGGGTCGGGCCATAGACCGGGTTGGTGGCCGCGTTGCAGACCAGTACGTCGATGCGGCCAAAGGCCTCCAGGGTGCGATCAACCAGATTCTGCAGCTGGGCCTTGTCGCCCACATGACAGGCAACCGGCAGAGCGTCGAAGCCCTGACTGCGGAGCTCGTCTGCCACCTGCTGACAGGCGTCAGCCTTGCGGCTGGAAATCACCACCTTGGCGCCAGCCTTGGCGTATTCCTCCGCAATCGACTTACCGATGCCCTTGGTCGAACCGGTGATGATGGCGACTTTACCGGTTAGGTCGAACAAACCGTTCATAGGGGGCTCCTTTGTATTTGTTCTGATTGGGGGGAGGGGGCTGGAAGCTTGAAGCTTGAAGCTGGAAGCCGCAGCCCGGTGTAGGTTGTTGGTTTTTTGTGTGGGGCCTAGCGACGTGTTGGCCCCACACTTATTTCAGCAATTACCTCGAAAACCGTCTTCCAGCCTACAGCCTCAAGCCTTCAGCCTGCTCTTCCAGCTTCCAGCTTCCAGCTTCCAGCTTCCAGCTTCCAGCTGATAGCCAATATCAGAGATATTGGCTCATTTCCATCTTGGCGATGGCATTCAGATGCACTTCGTCCGGGCCGTCGGCCAGGCGCAGGGTGCGAGCTTTGGCGTAGGCGGAGGCGAGGAAGGTGTCCTGACACACGCCCTTGGCGCCGAAGATCTGAATGGCGCGGTCGATCACGTTGCAGGCCATGGTCGGGGCAACGGCCTTGATCATGGCGATCTGCTGACGGGCGACCTTGTTGCCGAACTTGTCCATGCTGCGCGCGGCGTGCAGGGTCAGCAGGCGGGCCTGGTCGATCTCGCAACGGGAGCGGGCGATCATTTCCGGCACGCTGCCCAGCTTGTACATCGGCTTGCCGAAGGCAACGCGCTCGCTGGCGCGGCGGCACATGGCTTCCAGTGCGCGCTCGGCGATACCGATGCTGCGCATGCAGTGGTGAATGCGGCCCGGGCCAAGGCGACCTTGGGCGATTTCGAAGCCGCGACCTTCACCCAGCAGGATGTTGGAAACCGGGACGCGCACATTGTTGTATTCGATTTCGGCGTGGCCGTGCGGGGCGTGGTCGTAGCCGAATACGTGCAGGTCGCGCACGATCTTCACACCGGGGGTGTCCAGCGGCACCAGAATCATGCTCTGTTGCAGGTGCTTCGGCGCGTTCGGGTCGGTCTTGCCCATGACGATCGCGATCTTGCAGTGCTCGTTCATCGCTCCAGAGGACCACCACTTGGTGCCGTTGATGACGTACTCGTCACCTTCGCGGCGGATCTCGCACTGGATGTTGGTGGCATCGGAGGAGGCGACATCCGGCTCAGTCATGGAGAAGCAGGAGCGGATTTCACCGGCCAGCAGCGGCTTGAGCCATTGCTCTTTCTGCTCGTCGTTGCCGTAGCGTTCGATGGTTTCCATGTTGCCGGTGTCCGGCGCGTTGCAGTTGAAGACTTCGCCGGCGAAGGAGACGCGGCCCATGATTTCACACAGGTGGGCGTACTCTTCGTTGGTCAGGCCGGCGCCACGCTCGGACTCGGGCAGGAACAGGTTCCACAGACCCTGCGCACGGGCCTTTTCCTTGAGCTCTTCCAGGATCGCCGGATGGCCCCACTTGTTCTGTTTTACCTGCTCGTAGAACACGGCTTCGTTGGGGTAAATGTGCTCATCCATGAAGCCCTGGAGCTTGGCTTTCAGATCTTGGACGCGGGGGCTGAGGTCAAACATGTTGAATCCTTTGGCGGTGGTTCGTGGGTATGTGCTGTGATGCTGCTGACCATATAGTCACAGCTGCCAAAGGAGAACGATGTAGTGTCGATGGCAATAGGTATGCATAACTTACCCTGATAACTCAGGGTGGGCATTATTAGTGCGGGCGAGACAAAATCGTCACGCACATGGGCGCGTTATGTCCTGCAGTTCGCTGGGCAGGCGGCCAAGGTCCTCGGGTGTGTCCAGATCCCAGAGTGCCGGGCCTTCCCACAGCGTCAGGCCGGCTGCTTCGAGGCGTTTGCGGGTATCGTTCAGCACCTGCTCGTGACTCCAGTGCATGTTCTGAAAGGGGGCTGGATTGGCTTCACGCTGGCCTATCAGCACATAACCGCCGTCTTCACTGGGAATAATCGCGGTGTCGTGCCGATTTAGTGCACGGCAGGCGGCAAGCACGTGCGTGCTGTCCATGTCGGGGCAGTCGCTGCCAATCAGCAGGGCGCCATCGGGATGCTCGGCAATGGCATTGGCCATGCGTTCGCCGAGGTCTTCGCCGCACTGCTGCCGCAGCTTAAGGCCGTGTTCGCTGGCCAGTGCGCGCAGCACCGGGTGTTCGGGATTGGTGGCGTAGAGAAAGCGCGGCCCCGGCCAGTCGAAGGTCTGGGTCAGGGTGCGTTGCAGGAGTCTGAGGTAGAGATCACGGGCGCCAGTGGCGCCGAGAGCGGGGATCAGTCGGGTTTTCACCTGGCCGGGTTCGGGCGCCTTGGCGAAGATCAGCAGTGGCAGAAAGGCGGATTCAAATTGCATGGCTGTTTCTCGCTTGCAGGACACGTGGTGGCTGTGACCTGGACTCCTGCAAAATGTTCGCCAGTACGGTCATTGTTATCTGGCAACGGTGCCTTTTTGTGATGCAGGTCGGCGTTCTGTTTTTCAGCATAGATTCTTGTGCGGGGTGCTGTGGTGCCTGCCGACAACTGGTTACAGTTGACGACGGGGAGCGCTGTAGCGCCGGGCCAGATCACGGGGATCTGCCCCCAGCCAGTAACGCAGCCGCAGCTGCCACATCAGCGTGATGGTGCGCAGGGTGCCGTTCTGCTGCCAGCGCCGGCTGGAGGTAGTGAGGCGCTCGGACAGGCACAGCGGCCTGCCGTGGCGGCGCAGCCGTTTGCTCAGCTCGATGTCTTCCATCAGGGCGATAGGCGCATAGCCGCCCAACTCGTTGAACAGGCGGCGCTCGACAAAGATGGCCTGGTCACCGGTGCACACGGCAGTCAGCCGCGAGCGCCAGTTCATCATCCACGCGACCACCGCCAGCAGTGGCGAGGAGGGGCTGAGCCGGACGTCAAAACGGCCCCAGCGATGCGGGCTGCCTGGTTTTGGCAGCAGATTGATAAAGCCGTCGGGCAGGCGGGTATCGGCGTGCAGAAACAGCAGCCAATCGCCTTTTGCCGGCGCCGCGCCGGCGTTCATCTGGGCTGCCCGGCCCGGCGCAGACTGGATCAGTTGATCCACCAGCGGCCTGGCAAGGGGCACGGTGCCATCGCTGCTGCCGCCGTCGACCAGAATGATTTCCAGCTCACCGCGCAGCGGTTGCAGCGGCGTAAGGGCGGCAACGATGCCGGCAGCTTCGTTGCGCACCGGCATGATGATCGACAGCTTCAACCGCGCCTCCAGGCGTGAAAGCGTGCGACCCACTGCAGCAGGCGCTCCGGCTGATGGGCACGTTTCCATTGGCCGGCGGCGTACTTGTTCGCTTCGCTCAGGGTTGGGTAGCTGTGCACGGTGCCGAGGATCTTGTTCAGGCCGAGGTTGTGCTTCATCGCCAGCACGTATTCGGCGATCAGCTCACCGGCGTGGGCGCCGACGATGGTGACGCCGAGAATGCGGTCGCGGCCGGGCTCGGTCAGCACCTTGACGAAGCCTTCTGCGGCCTCGTCGGCAATAGCACGGTCCAGGTCGTCGATACCGTAGCGGGTTACCTCATATTCCACCCCTTGCTCCTGCGCTTCGGTTTCCGACAGCCCGACGCGGGCGACCTCCGGATCGGTAAAGGTGCAGTGCGGCAGCACCCGGTAATCTGCCTTGAAGCGGCGGAAGGTGCCGAATAGGGCATTAACTGCGGCATACCAGGCCTGATGGGATGCCGCGTGGGTGAACTGGTAGGGGCCGGTTACATCGCCCACAGCGAAGACGTTGGGGAAGCGGGTGGCGAGATACTCGTTGGTATCCAGCGTGCCGTTGTCGCGCACTGCGAGGCCCAGCGTTTCGATGCCATAGCCCTGGGTGTTGGCTACCCGGCCGAGGGCGACCAGCACGCAGTCAAACTCGATTTCTACCGAATGGTCGCTGTCCTGAGAGCGGCAGAGAACGGTCGGCGTGCCATTGCGCAGTTCAAAGCGCTCGGCCTGGTGGTTCAGGCGCAGATCGACGCCTGCGCTGCCCAGACTGACCATCACCAGTTCGCTGGCGTCGGCGTCTTCACGGGGCAGCAGGCGGTTGCCGCGCTCAACCTGGATGACCTGCGAGCCGAGCTGCTGGAAGGCCAGTGCCAGCTCGCAGCCGATCGGGCCGCCGCCGAGCACCAGCAACCGGCGCGGTTGCTCGCGCAGGTTCCAGACGGTGTCCGAGGTGACCATAGGTACGGTATCCAGCCCCGGCAGATCGGGCACGAAGGGGCGGGCGCCGGCCGCGATGATGATATTGCGCGTACTGATGCTGCGCCCGTTCACCTCAACGTGCCAGGGTGAGGTGATGCGCGCCTCGCCGGTGATCACGTCGACGCCGAGGTCGGTGTAGCGCTCGACCGAATCATGCGGCTCGATCTGCTTGATTACCCGCTGGACGCGTTCCATTACCGCGGCAAAGTCGACGGTTGCCTCGGCGTGGCTGTAGCCCAGCGCGGGCGCCCTGCGGACCTCGGCGGCGAGCTTGGCCGAGCGGATCAACGCCTTGGACGGCACGCAACCGGTGTTGAGGCAATCGCCGCCCATGGCGTGTTTCTCTATCAGGCTGACGTCGGCCTTGACCGCTGCGGCAATGTAGGCGCTGACCAGTCCGCCGCTGCCGGCACCAATTACCACCAGATTGCGGTCGAACTGTTTGGGCTTTCGCCAGCCTTTGTAGACGCGACGGGCCTTGATCACGTCCAGCAGGCGCCGGGCAATCAGGGGGAACAGCCCCAGCAGCACGAAGGCGCCGAGCAGCCCCGGCGAGAGGATGCCGGCCAGCGAGTCCAGCTGACCGAGTTCGCGGCCGGCGTTCACATACACCAGCGTGCCAGGCAGCATGCCGAGTTGGCTGACCCACCAGAAGGTGCGCGCAGGCAGGCGGGTCAGGCCCATTGCCAGATTGATCAGAAAGAACGGAAACGCCGGCACCAGCCGCAGAGCAAACAGGTAGAACGCGCCTTCGCGGTCGATGCCCTGATTGATGCGTTCCAGTCTTGAGCCAAAGCGCTGCTGAACCCAGTCCTGCAACAGAAAGCGGCTGATCAGCATCGCCAGCGTCGCCCCGGCGGTGGAGGCAAAGGACACCAGCAGCAGACCCCAGCCAAGGCCAAACAGGGCGCCGCCGATCAGGGTCAGCAGCGCGGCACCGGGCAGCGACAGCGCCGTCACCAGCACATAGAGCCCCACATACAGGGCGCTGGCGAGTATTGGCTGGCTGGTTACCTGCTGGTCAAGGACCTGCTGCTGGGCTTTCAGCGCGTCCAGACTCAGGTGCTGCTGCAGACCCGAGGCAAAGAAGCCCGCGACCAGCGCCACGACCACGGCGAGCAGCAACAGACGACGCAGGTTCATGACAGCATCTCCAGCGCACAGAGCGTGTTGGCGAGGGTAAAGCCCTTGATGCAGGCCTGTTCGGGCGTCATGTCGGTTCCTTGGTTGATGCGCTGCCAATACGACAGCGCAGCGGGTGAGTTGTCAGGCCACTGGCGTTTGAACTCAGCGGCAAAGGCGCGCTGATCGTAAGTGACGGGCAGTGCTTCGACGATCAGCGAGCCGACCCGCACGCGGTAGAGCGCGGCGGCGGAAGCAGTGCGCGCGATGCGCGTGATCAGGCCGTAGCGGCCGTTGTTGAAGTTGGGCATGCCAGCGGCGCCGTTGTTGATCACCGCCCACTCGCCGTTGCTCAGCGCGGCCGGGCTGCAGGTATGGCTGCAGGCAAGTACGCGGATGCAGTTTTCTGCGAACCAGCGGTGCAATTGCTGCTGACGCTCCGGTTTCTGCAGTTGCGCGTGATCGCACTGCCAGCCGGCCAGCGACTGCTCATCGCCGTGGGTGATGGCGATGCGCTCGCCGGCGACGTTGGCTATCAGGGTGGCGGGGCGGTTGCCGAGCTGTTCAGCCATGCCGGGCAGGCTGTTGACCGTCTGTTGCAGCTGCTGATGAATGCGGTTGGAGCGCTCGACCGTGGCGGCGTCGGTCTGCTCCGGGTAGGCGCAGCCGCAACCGAAATCGTCGCCCGCGCGGGCCAGTTCGGTTTCAACATTGCCGCGCAGCGGGTAGTGCCGTTGCAGGCGTTGCTCGATATCGCTGAACACCTCCGGGTCGCGGTCGAACCAGTGGGCGTCACCGTTGAATACGGCTGTGGCGCCGGGTTCGCCAGCGACGCGCCGCTCAATGGCGTCCAGCGCCTGACGGTTGCCATAAAGCCCGCCGATCACGTACAGCACCTCGCACGCAAGGTTTACGGGGGCGCTGAAGGTCTCGGCGGGCAGTCGATAGTCTGCCGGGCAACTACGTCCCTTGCTCATACGGCTTTCCGGGTCAGCATGCCGGGCAACAGGTATCCGGCGGTACACAGAATCAGCCCGTACAGGTTGGTGCCGAGCAGCAGTGCGTAGCGACCGTCACCAATGGCCCAGCTCTGCGGAATCCAGCCAAGGGTGAGGGCAATACCCAGTCCGATGCCGGTCCAGAAACTCAGGTGAAAGCCGGGCCGAGTGGGCCGCACGAAGCCGTGCAGCAGAAACACCGGGGCCAACCCGATGACCATGGTGCCGCTGATGGTGGTGGCCTTGAGAATGTCGGTGCCGGCGAGCATCGGCAGGTTGCCGAGCAGGGCGAACACCAGCATGGTCGCCATGCCGACGCCGATGGCTTTCTGGCCCAGATCACGCTGCAGCAGGGCGGGCAACTCGCGGCCGCTCAGGCGGGCGAGGCTGGAGAAGGTCGAGTCCAGGGTGGAGCCGGCGGCGGAAATCATTACCAGTGTCATCACGATCAGTGCGCCAACACCAAGGCTTTTCGCCAGCGCCGCTGGTACGTTACCACCGGCCTCGATACCGCCAAGGGTGGCGTGCACGCCGATCAGGCTGAAGGCCAGAATGGCAACGAAGCCCAGCACACCAGCCAGCGTGAAGGCGCGCAGCATGGATTTCTCTTCGCTGATAAAGCCACGGTCGGTCAGTACCGGGTCGTGGAAGGGATAGCTCAGCAGCTGCAGGCAGGCGACCAGAAACAGATCCACACCGGCGTTGAGCGCCCAGTGGCTGGTGCTGGTCAGCTCGGCGGTGCTGTGATTGGGCAATACCAATCCCAGCACCCAGACCAGTGCGATGACGAAGATAGCGGCCTGCGCCGCGTCGGTCAGGATCGAGCTGCGCAGCCCGCCACGCAGGCTGTAGGCCAGTGTCACAGCGGTAAACAGCAGTGCTGCGCCGATAAACGCCGGGCTGCCGCTGTCGCCGTAATAGCCGCCGACTACGGCGGTATTGCTCCAGACCTCATTGAACAGGCGAATCAGAATCGCCGCCGAGAACGCCAGCGCGGCGCCGCGGCCGTAGTTGCTGGTCAGAAAGCTGACCAGACTGGTTGCCTGAAAACGTCGGCGCAGGCGGTAGATCACCAGCCCGCAGAGCGGGATAGACAGCCAGTAGGTGGCGTAGGCCAGGCCACCGACCAGGCCGAACTCGGCGCCGAGGTTGGCGGCATTGGTGACTGACTTGGCGAAGATCCAGCTGATGAAGATGCTGGTGGTCAGCAGCAGTGGCGAGGCTTGGCGGCCCTGGCTGTCTTCGCCATTGAAAAAACCGCCAATGGTGACAGTGCGCGGCGACAGCCAGTACATCAGCGCGCCGTAGGCGATCAGAAACCCCCAGAAGAACAGGCCCGTCAGGCTGGTCGCAGTCATGTGGTGCAATCCTGTTCCTGATCAGTTTGTGTTGAGAACGCCGCCACAGCTGGAGCCCTGTCCGGCGGTGCAGGCGAAGCAGTGGTCGCGGGTGGCGATGGGGTGGTCGGGCAGATCGGCGCTGAGCAGATCGCGCAGGTGCGGACGGTCCGATGCCAGTACCGGCATCGGCAGTTCCAGCATCTGGTTGAAATCGCAGTCGTATAAATAGCCGCGCCAGTCGACACTGACGGTACTGCGACACATCAGGCCGGGCAGGTTGTCTGGGCTGAAGTTGTCGCGCAGCAGTTGCATGTATTGGTTGAACTGGCCGCGGCTGACCAGGGTACTGCCGAAGCGGGCAATCGGCTGGTTGGTGATGGTGTGCAGGTGGTTGAACTGGATGCCGAAGTCTTCCTTCAGGTGCTGTTTATAGTCCGCTTCCAGCGCTTGCTGCGGCGGCGGCAGGCCTGGGCCTTGCGGGTTGTAGACCAGATTCAGTTCCAGATTGCTGTCTGGCTGGCCGTAGCCCAGTGCGTTCAGTTGCCTGAGCCCGGCGACACTGCGCTCGAACACGCCGTCTCCGCGCTGGCTGTCGACGTTGTCGCGCGAATAGCAGGGCAGGGAGGCGGAAATCGATACGCCCGAATCGGCAAGGAATTGTGCCAGATCCTCATGGCCGGGTTCGGACAGGATGGTCAGATTGCAGCGGTCGATCACCTTCAGCCCTGCGGCGCGGGCGCGGGCTACCAGAGTGCGAAACTGCGGATGCATCTCCGGCGCCCCGCCGGTCAGATCCAGCGTGCTGACCGGGTGAGCGTCAATGACGTCACACAGCAGCTCGATCAGCTCGTCCGACAAGGCCTCGGTGCGGGTTGGCCCGGCATTGACGTGGCAGTGCAGGCACCGCTGGTTGCAGCGGTAGGTGAGATTTACCTGTAGCGTTTCGAGTGCACTGCGCCGAAGCGATGGAAAGTCCAGCTGATTGAGTAAGGGCAGGGTGTCGCGCACGTTGTTTCCTCATATCCGTTGCCCATCAGACGCAGCAGAACGGGCTTTGTTACAGCGTCGCACATCTTGGTCGCCCTGGCATCAGAGTCTGGAAGCTTGAGAGGGGTTACGCCAGTGCGAGCCCGTTGGCGGCTTGCGTCCCGGCCGAGTGCGGTACGGGCGCTTTGGTGGTGGCAGACTTGAGTAAGTGTTGAGCCTGAGCCGGAGCAATGCCCGGCCCAGGCAGGTGTCAGGGGTTCTCTTCGCTGCGATTCAGCTCGCGCCGATAAGCGGTCGGGCTCATATTGGTCCAGCGGCGGAAGGCGCGGGTAAAGCTGCTGGGGTCCAGAAAGCCGAGTTCGTAGGCAATGCTGGTGAGCGAAAGCTGGCCGTCGCTGATCATGCGGAGGGCGGCTTCGCGGCGCACGTCGTCGGCCAGTTGCTCGTAGCTGGTCCCTTCCTGGCTGAGCTTTCTGCGCAGATGGCGCGGACTGATGTTGAGCGGCGCAGCTACCCGTTCTGCGCTGATGTCGCCCGAGCCGAGCAACAGATGGATGCGCCGCTTGACCTGTTCGCTCAGCGCGTGGCTGGGCAGCACAGCCTGCATCGCTTCCAGCGTCTCAATCAGCTTTGGCAGGATGAAGGGGCTCGATGTGGCTAGCGGCTTGTGCATCATGCGGCGATCCAGAACCAGTCGGTAGTCGTCACCAAACTCTACTGTGTTGCGGGAAAACAGGCGCCGCTGGCCCTCCGGGTCTTCATCAGCGCGAACCAGTTGCAGCTTGCGCACCAGACCCTGGTCATCCAGATCCAGGCGATTGAAATAGCGGGCCAGATAGCCGATCACCGCTTCCATGTGCTGCTGATGGGGGTTGCCAATTGGGCGCAGTGTCAACGCAATGCCCTCGTCGTCGGACTGGCAAATCAGCTTTAACTGAATGCTGAACAGACTGAAAAAGCGGGTCAGTAATGTCAGTGCCGCTTCGATATGCTCGCTGGCCGCCGCTGCCAGGGCGAGGGTGGCGAATGGTGTTGGCACAAACACCCGATGCATGCGCAGGGCGAAGTGGGGATCTTCCGAGACTTTCAGGGCTTCGCTCCAGCCGTGGGAACAAAGTGCCTGATCGACGAACTGAGGTTGGCCTACTGGGAGCGTTATCCAGGGAGCCAGCTGGCTGGAGCTGCCCAGTGAGACGCCATACTGTTTCAGTGCCTGCTCCATGGCGCGCAACCAGAAAGCACTTTCGCGCACCCGCGCGAAGGAATCTGAGCTTGAGTATTCGAGCATCGAGACGCTGATCCATTCTTGTTGTGACAAAACAGCATTTTGTCTTTATCGCCGGGCAGTATAGCGATAAATCCGAGCGGGAAAAGCCTGTGCGCAGTTCCGCAGAGCAAAATTATGTTGCAGTTAATGTATCGGCTGCGTTGTTGGCTTTTTTTCTTGGTGATGTATTGCTTTGTGTCTGTCAGGCTGGGTGGGGTTTGGCGAAATTGTCGCGAAAGGCTGCTTGAGGATGACAAGACCCCCTTTAAGCAGGGAGTTTCAGAGCATTTAGAGGCGTTGCCAGGTCCGGGCGAAAGCCTGATGCAGCGACATCTACTCATGCTTATAGTGTCAATTCATCAAATGAATGTCCCTTCCGGTCAAGTATGTTGGCCGTATGGGGCAAGTCTTTCCTGCTGGCCTCGTGACAGACTGCGGGAGCCTTGAACACGCACAGGTCGTGCGTGAGTTCATGTCACCCAAACGGAGCAGCACAATGACAAAAAAAATGCATTGCTGGTCTCTTGCCGCATTGCCTCTGGCGATTGGCATGGCCACTTTCTCGGGCGCTGCAAACGCAGTCGCTTTCAATATCGGTGAAGTCGAAGCCCAACTGGACTCTCAGCTGTCCATCGGCGCTAGCATGTCCATGAGTGATCGTGACGAGCGTCTGTATTTTCTGCGCAGCGAAGGCGGTGAAGCTTCCGCACGTACTTCTGATGATGGCCGTCTGAACTACAAGAAAGGCGACATCTTCTCCAAGATTTTCAAAGGCACCCATGAACTCGAGCTTCGTTACGGCGACTCTGGTGCCTTTATCCGTGGCAACTACTGGTACGACTTTGAAACCAAAGACGGTAGCCAGCGTTTCTATGACATCCAGGATGACGGCCGTAACCCGCTGCAGAAAGGCTCGGGAGTACAGCTGCTGGATGCCTTCATCTATCACAACTACTTCATTGGCGAGAACCCGGGTAACGTCCGACTGGGTCGCCAGGTCGTTAGCTGGGGCGAAGGTGTATTCATCCAAAATGGCATCAACTCGATCAACCCTCTGGACGCGTCCGCGTTCCGTCGCCCGGGTGCCGAGCTGAAGGAAGGTCTGCTGCCGGTCGAAATGCTGTATCTCTCCCAGGGCCTGACCGAGAATCTGACGGTTGAAGCGTTCTATCAGCTAAAGTGGCACGGTACGGTCGCTGACAACTGCGGCACCTTCTTCGCCTCCACGGACGTTGCTGCCAGAGGGTGTGTTGATCGCCTAGTTTTTGCTGGAGATGATGATTTTCCCCAGGGCGGAGAATTCACTAACACCCCGTTCGGTACAGTTCCCTATATTGTGCGTGCTTCGAAAGATAAGGAAGCCAGTAATAGTGGGCAGTTTGGTGTGGCGTTCCGCTGGTTTGTTCCTGAGCTGAACAACACCGAGTTCGGCTTCTATGGCCTTAACTACCACAGCCGTAACCCGGTTTACTCCAACATCAAGGGCGGCGCAGCAGCAGCTGACCGAGTTGAGGGTATCGATGGCGCTCCAGGTTCTGCAGGCTATTTCTTTGAGCACCCGGAAGATATTCGCCTGTACGGTGTGAGCTTTGGTACCGACGTGGCGGGTATGTCCGTTGCGGGTGAGCTGAGCTACCGTCCCAACATGCCGCTGCAGATCAATACCGGCGACATGAGCCGTACCGCACTGCCAGATCATCCTGGCATCAAGGGGGATGGTAACTACGACAATACCTATCGTGATGGCGTTTACGCTCCGGGCACGGTGATCAGCGGCTATGAGCGCAAAGAGTTCTGGCAGGCGTCTGTGAGTGCTGTGAACTTCATTGATCGCGTTATGGGTGCTAGTCGCCTGGCGTTGATTGGTGAAATTGGCGCGAACTATATCGGTGGTATCGGTTCTGGCAATGGCACTACCAAGTACGGTCGTGACTCGCTGTTCGGTCAGAGCCCGGATGCTACCGGTGCTTGCTCATCGGATGTCGCAGCTAACCCGAATGGTGGGACCTGGTGTGAGAACGATGGTTTCTACACCGACTTCTCTTGGGGCTATCGTCTGCGTGCGTCTCTGGATTACAGCAACGTGTTTGCTGGTATCAACCTGACGCCCAATATCGCGTTCTCTCACGATGTTGAGGGTTACAGCCCCAACTTTGTGGAAAACGCTAAGTCCTTCAGCATTGGTGTGAATGGTGAATATGCCAACAAGTACACTGGCAGCATCAGCTACACCGACTTCTTCGACGGCAAGTACAACACCGCCGTTGACCGCGACTTTGCGTCCGTCAGCTTCAGCGTAAGCTTCTAATACGGACCACAGGAGAATAACACTATGCGTATTCAACAAACTCTGATGGGTGTTGGCGGTCTGGCACTCAGCCTGATGGCCTCAAGCGTCATGGCTCAAACTCTGACCCAGGCTGAAATCGATTCTCTGGGCAACTCTCTGACGCCGATCGGTGCAGAGAAGGCCGGTAATGCTTCCGGCACTATCCCGGCCTGGACCGGTGGTCTGCCGACTGACGCCGGTCAGTCTCTGCCGAACAACTTCCTGGAAGATCCGTTCAAGGGCGAGCAGCCCGAGTTCGTGATTACGGCTCAGAACCTGGAGCAGTACAAGGCTAACCTGACCCCCGGTCAGATCGCCCTGTTCGAGCGCTATCCGGAAACCTTCCGTATGCCGGTGTACAAGAGCCAGCGTACCGTCGCGTTCCCGCAAGCTGTCTACGACCAGGTCAAGGCAACTGCCGGTCAGGCCAAACTGGTCAATGGCGGTGATGGTATCTCCAACTTCGCTCACGGTTCCTTCGCGTTCCCGATTCCGAAGTCCGGTGCTGAAGTGGTTTGGAACCACAACACCCGCTACCGTCTGAACGTGCACCGCTGGTACATGCAGGCCATGCCGCAGACCAACGGCTCCTTCACCCTGATCAAGATGGAAGAGGAAGTTGGTTATCCGGAGCAGATGTCCGATGTTGACGCATCGACCATGCCGAACACCCTGCTGTTCTTCAAGCAGCGTGTGAATGCGCCGGCCCGTCTGGCCGGTAACGTACTGCTGGTTCACGACAGCCTGGATCAACTGAAAGAGCCGCGCATGGCGTGGGTGTACAATGCTGGTCAGCGCCGCGTACGTCGTGCACCTCAGGTCGCCTACGACGGCCCGGGTACCGCCTCTGACGGTATGCGTACTTCTGACAACTTCTCCATGTATAACGGTGCACCTGACCGTTACGACTGGACCCTGGTTGGCAAGAAGGAAATCTACATTCCGTACAACAGCGGCAAGCTGACCGAGCCGGGCGTTCAATACGCCGATGTACTGCAGGCTGGTCACATCAATCCGGAATACACCCGGTTTGAGCTGCACCGCGTATGGGAAGTGCAGGGTAACGTCAAGCAGGGTCAGCGTCATATTTACGCTCAGCGTAACTTCTTTGTTGACGAAGACTCCTGGATGATCAGCCTGGCCGACCACTACGACGGTCGCGGCACGCTGTGGCGCGTGGGTGAAGGCCACCTCGGCTTCAACTACCAGCAGAAGATCCCGGGTTATGCACTCGAGACCCTGTACGACCTGCTGGCAGGCCGCTACATTGCTCTGGGTATGTACACCGAAGAGAACTCTGCACCGCAGTACGACTTCGACCCGAGCTACAACCAGTTCACTCCGGCAGCACTGCGTGCATCCGGCGTTCGCTGAGTTGAGCTGATCGCAGTACAGGAAGGGAGCCGTAAGGCTCCCTTTTTTGTTTATGGGGCTGGAGCTCAGTCGGGAAGGTGGCGGGTGCCCGGCAGGATGGCCGGGTGAGTGCAGCTCCTGCGTAGGGACGCGACATGTCGCGTCCGTCAACGCTGGCTAGCTTGTCATGCCAAGCCCTGATGCAGGCCTGGGGTCGGTGTCAGGAGGGTACGGCGCTTTGCTTTGCCTGGCTGCGAAAGCTGGTTGGGCTCATGCCCGTCCAGCGTCGGAATGCGCGGGTAAAACTGCTGGGGTCAAGAAAGCCCAGTTCGAAGGCAATACGCCCCAGGTTCAGTTTGCCTTCCTTTATAAGGCGAATGGCAAGCTCCATTCGAACCTCATCCAGCAACTTCTCGTAGGTGGTTCGGGTCTCGCTGAGTTTGCGGCGAAGGTGCCTCGGGCTCATGTTGAACGGTGTTGCCACCAGTTCTTCAGATACCTCCCGTTCAGACACCAGAACCCGGATGCGCTGTTTGACCTGTTCCGCAAAGTCGAGGTTGGGCAGGTCGCTGAGCATGTCTTCCAGGGAGACGTCCAGGCGCTTGCGCAGGAAAGCATCTGCATTGGGCAGGGGTGTGCGCAGCAGGCTCCGGTTCAGGCGGAATGACATGCGCTTGGCACCGAGGCGAACCCGGTTGCCGAGCAGTGTCTCGCACAGGTCCCGGTTGCGTTCGTGCTCGCCAGTGAGGCGGCTTTCCAGCATCAGCGAGGCCCGTCCGATGCCAAGCCCTTCCCAGATCTTGTTGCATTGGCTCATCACCGCTTCCATATGCAGTGGATGCGGGTTGCCGCGCGGCTGGAAGTACAGCGTGAGGTATTGATCATCCTCTACCGAGTAGAGCTGAACCTGGCTGCTGAAAATCGGCATGAAGCGGATCAGGCGCTGAATGGCTTCGCCCAGTGTTTCGCTGGAGGCGGCGGAAAGCGCCAGCAGGGAGAGGGTGTTGGACTGATAGTGGCGGCCCATACGCAGGCCGAAGCACTCATCCTGGGACAGCTTGGCTGCAGCGTTCCAGAGACGGTTCATATCGCTCTGGCTGATGTGCATCTGGCTGAGGTCTGAAGGCTTGCAATGCTGGCGCAGGTCAGCGGGCAGGTCGCGTACTGTTTTGCCGTACAGTTCGAGCCCCTGGGCAATTCCCTGAGCCCAGAAGCAGCGTTCGTGCACGCGCTCCGAGGAAAGAGCATGGTTCTGTGGAGTCATGGGCTTTGGCGCCTGAATTTTATTATTTTGATCGACTGCAACTGGCGTTAACAATAAAACACAAAGTCCCATTGTGCAAAATTATGCAACGGATAATTGCGGGCTTTGGATCAAGGGTATTCAGCATGTGAATGTCCCTAGCGGCCAAAAAACTCGTCCGAATCGGCCAAATCGCGTTCCGATCTCGTGACAGACTTGGTTCCGGTGCTAGACGGCTCGCGTCGTCTTGAACCCATGATTCAAATCTAACGGAGCAGCACAATGACAAAAAAAATGCATGCTTGGTCGCTTGCCGCATTGCCGCTGGCAATCGGTCTGGCCAGTTTCTCTGGATCGGCTGGGGCAGTTAACTTCAATATCGGTGATGTGGAAGCGCAGCTGGACTCAACGTTGTCCGTCGGCGCTAGCGTTTCCACTCAAAACGCAGACAAGCGTTTTGTTTCTCTTTCTAACGGCGGTGAAGCCGCTGCTCGTACCTCTGACGACGGTCGCTTGAACTACGGGTCTGGGGATACATTCTCAAAGATTTTCCGCGGCGTGCATGACCTCGAGTTGCGCTATGGTGATTCCGGTGCCTTTGTTCGTGGCAAGTACTGGTACGACTTTGAAACTAAAGATGGCGGCCAGAGCTTTTACGACATTGATGACTCCGGCCGTCCGCCGCTGGTCAAGGGTGCTGGTGTTGCGCTGCTGGATGCCTTCGTTTACCACAACTACTTCATCGGCAATAACCCGGGTAACATCCGACTGGGTCGTCAAGTAGTCAGCTGGGGTGAATCCACCTTTATCGGTAACTCGATCAACTCCATCAACCCGATCGACGTGGCTGCCTTCCGTCGTCCGGGCGCCGAGATCAAGGAAGGTCTGCTGCCGGTCGAGATGCTTTACATCTCCCAGGGCCTGACCGAGAACCTGAGCATGGAGGCCTTTTATCAGCTCAAGTGGCATCCGTACGCGATTGATAACTGCGGTACTTTCTTCGGTTCTGATACCCTGGCTACTGGCTGTAACGATCGCCTGGTTTACGCTGGCACTGACTTCCCGCAAGGTGAACAGCCTGCGGGAACCGTTATTGCTCGCACTGAGAAAGACCGTGAAGCTAAGGATGAAGGTCAGTTCGGTGTGGCATTTCGCTGGTTCGTTCCTGAACTGAACGATTCCGAGTTTGGCTTCTACGCGATGAATTACCATAGCCGAACTCCGATCTACTCCAACACGGCCGGTGTGTTTGCCGTAACAGAGAACCCGGCCCATTTGTTGCCTGGTTTGGGTGGGACGCTGGGTGGTGCGGGCTATTACTTTGAGTATCCGGAAGACATCCGTCTTTATGGCCTTAGCTTCCAGACTTCTGTAGCTGGCACTTCGCTGGGTGGTGAAATCAGCTACCGTCCGAATATGCCGCTCCAGCTGAGCACCGGTGACATGAGTCGTACCGCTCTGGTGAACGCTGCAACTGGTCAGGACAATACTCACCGTGGCCTGACTGTCGGCTTCGGTGATGATATTGAAGGCTACGAGCGCATGGAGGTTTACCAAGCGCAAGTGACCGCCATCAAGTTCATTGAGCGCGTACTTGGAGCCAGCCGCTTGTCTCTGGTTGGTGAGGCAGGTGTCAACTATGTTGCCGGTATTGGTGATCTGAAATTCGGTCGTGACTCACTGTTTGGTCAGAGCCCGTTTGTCGAGGGCGATGGCGGTCTGGGTGTGCGCCCTGCAGGTCAGTGTTCCTCTAACGAAGGCACTGATCCTGCTGATCGTTCGCCGAATGCCGCAAGCTGGTGTGAAAACGACGGCTTCTACACTGACTGGTCTTGGGGCTACCGCGTTCGCGCTTCTCTGGATTACTCCAACGTCTTCGCCGGTATCAACCTGAGCCCGAGCCTGTCTTGGTCGCATGACGTAGAAGGTTACGGCCCGAACTTCACTGAAGATGCCAAGGCTATCAGCCTGGGTCTGAACGCTGACTATGCGAACAAGTACAACGCCAGCATCAGCTATACCAACTTCTTCGACGGTAAGTACAACACCGCCGTCGATCGCGACTTTGCGGCCGTCAGCTTTAGCGTAAGCTTCTGATCAGACAGGCCATAAGGAGAAATAACAATATGCGTATGCAACAAACTCTGATGGGTGTCGGTGGTCTGGCCCTGAGCCTGATGGCATCCTCTGTAATGGCGCAAACTCTGACCCAGGCTGAAATTGATCAGCTGGGTGCGTCCCTGACGCCAATTGGCGCAGAGAAGGCCGGTAACGCCGCCGGCACCATTCCGGAGTGGACCGGTGGCCTGCCGCGTGATGCTGGCAAGAAACTGGAAGACAACTTCTACGAAAACCCCTATGAGGGTCAGCAGCCGCAGTTCGTGATCACGGCTCAGAACTACCAGCAGTACAAGGACAATCTGACCCCGGGTCAGGTCGCCCTGTTCGAGCGCTATCCGGAAACCTTCCGCATGCCGGTATACGAGACTCAGCGTAGCGTTGGCTACCCGCAGTCTGTGTACGACCAGGTCAAGGCGACTGCCGGTCAGGCCAAGCTGGTTAACGGTGGTGACGGTATTTCCAACTTCAGTCACGGTTCCTTTGCGTTCCCGATTCCGAAGTCCGGTGCCGAGGTAGTCTGGAACCACAACACCCGCTACCGCCTGAACGTTCACCGCTGGTATATGCAGGCCATGCCGCAAACCAACGGTTCTTTCACGCTGATCAAGCTGGAAGAGGAAGTGGGTTATCCGCAGCTGATGGCTGATGTGGATGAGTCAACCATGCCCAACACCCTGCTGTTCTTCAAGCAGCGTGTGAATGCTCCGGCTCGTCTGGCGGGTAACGTGCTGCTGGTGCACGACAGCCTGGATCAGCTGAAAGAGCCGCGCATGGCGTGGGTGTACAACGCCGGTCAGCGTCGCGTGCGTCGTGCCCCGCAGGTTGCCTACGACGGCCCGGGTACCGCGTCTGACGGTATGCGTACTTCCGACAACTTCTCCATGTATAACGGTGCACCTGACCGTTACAACTGGACCCTGGTTGGCAAGAAGGAAATCTACGTCCCGTACAACAGCGGCAAGCTGACCCAGCGCGGCACCCAGTATGCGGACGTGCTGCAGGCCGGTCACGTCAACCCGGACTACACCCGCTTCGAGCTGCACCGTGTGTGGGAAGTTCAGGGCAACGTCAAGGATGGTCAGCGTCACATTTACGCCCAGCGTAACTTCTTCGTTGACGAAGACTCCTGGATGATCACCCTGGCCGACCATTACGACGGCCGCGGTACTCTGTGGCGCGTAGGTGAAGGGCATCTGGCGTTCAACTACGACTACCAGATCCCGGGTTACTCGCTGGAAACGCTGTATGACCTGCTGGCAGGTCGTTACATCGCGCTGGGTATGTACACTGAAGAGGTTTCTGCTCCGGACCTGGAGTTTGAGCCGAACTACAATCAGTTCACACCGGCTGCCCTGCGTGCTTCGGGTATCCGCTAAGTTCTGATGCTGCTTTAAACGTTTGGGTTTGAGGGGATATCTACGGATATCCCCTTTTTTTGTCTCTGGTTCGCTCCCGACCGGGAGCTTCGTCCTTCACTCTGCTAAACTTCGGTCCTGTTAATTCCCGAACTTCAGAGTGACTTCATTGTTCAGCCAATTTGATCTGCACGAGCGCCTGCTCAAGGCGCTTGCCGAGCTTTCCTTTCAGCAACCTACCGAGGTTCAGGCCGCAGCCATTCCGCCTGCCATCGACGGCAAGGACCTCTATGTCATCGCCCAGACCGGCAGCGGCAAGACGGCTGCGTTCGTGTTGCCGATGCTGCAGCGGCTGCTGGCCGATGAGAGCAAGCCGCTCGCGCCCCGGGCTCTGATCCTGGTGCCCACACGCGAACTGGCCCGTCAGGTCTCGAGGGATTTTGCTGCGCTGGCCAGGTTCACCTTTATCAAGGCTGAGCAGGTTACCGGCGGTGAGGACTTCCGCGTCCAGGCTGCGCGTCTGCGCAAAAACCCGGATGTTGTGGTAGCCACGCCGGGGCGGGCACTTGAGCAATTGACTGCGGGCAATCTGGATCTGGGCAGTGTGCAGACGCTGGTGCTGGATGAAGCGGATCGCATGCTGGATATGGGCTTTGCCGAGGATGTTGGCAAGTTGGCTGCAGCCTGCCCGAGCGAGCGCCAAACCATGCTGTTTTCGGCCACCAAGGGTAATCGCGGTCTGCAGCGCATGATCGACTCGGTTCTTTCCGAGCCGCAGATTCTTGAGCTGAACTCCGTGCGCGATGACACGCCGAGTATCACCCAGCAAGTTATTCCCGCGGACGACAACGTCCACAAGGAAGCCATGCTCAAGTGGCTGCTGCAGAATCAGGGAGACGGCAAGACCATCGTCTTCACCAACACCCGGGTCATGGCAGACCGCCTGAACGGAGTACTGCGGGCACTGGACCTGCGCGTTTATGTGCTGCACGGCGAGAAGGATCAGAAAGATCGCTATCTGGCGGTGGAGCGCTTCAAGCAAAGTGCCAACGGTATTCTGGTGGCGACCGACGTTGCGGCCCGCGGTCTGGATATTGTTGAGCTGGATCGGGTGATCAACTTTGACATGCCGCGCAGTGGCGACGACTACCTGCACCGGGTTGGTCGCACGGGGCGTGCGGGTGCTGAAGGTCTGGCTATTTCGCTGGTCAGCCCGCACGAGTGGAACCTGATGTCGAGCATCGAGCGCTACCTGCGCCGCCAGTTCGAGCGTCGTCTGCTGGCTGAAGTGCCCGGCAGCTTCAAGGGGCCAAAAAAGGTCAAGTCTTCAGGCAAACCGGTTGGCAGCAAGAAAAAGAAAGACGGTAAAAAGGATGGCAAGAAGGCGGCGCCAAAGTCGAAGAAGGCGAGGGCGGGCAAGCGTCCGTCACGCCCGCCGACAGGGCAGGTTGTGACGTCGTCTGACGGTCTGGCACCACCAAAACGTCGTTGATTGACGACAGAAGGGGGTTGCGCCTGGCGCAACTCATCCGTTAGAGTCGAGCTATTGTTTAAAGGTAATCAAGCCATGACACACCGTTCCGCCCAGATTGTTGTCGCCAGCGCCCTGCGTGCTGTCGCTGCTGCGCGCGTGGCGGTTGGTTACTTTTATTTTGGGTATTGGTTTAGCCAAAGGCGCGCCTGATACCCCACAGGCGCCCTGAATTGACGGGTCGCCACCAGAGAATCAAGAAACCCCGGTCGGCTACCCGACCGGGGTTTTTTATTTGGCTTTGCACATTCGAGGAATGACCATGTACGCACAACGCTCTTACAACCCGCGCTCGTATTGCAGCTGGCGATTTTGCTTCGGCACCCTGACCTCACGACATTCACTCGATCGAACACCCAGATAGTGCCGCGGCGGCAAGACCGCCCCGGCTAAGGACGCAACGAAATGACTGCCACTGTAACTGCACTTGCCAGCGCTGCTCCGACCACCAAGAGTGCCGCCCGCCGCACCCAGACCTTGCCGACACCGGCTCAGCTGCGCGAACGCCTGCCACTGAGCGACGCTCAGGCCGAGGCCATTGACGCTCATCGCCAGGCTGTTCGTGACATCCTTGATGGCAAGGATGACCGTCTGCTGGTGATCACCGGCCCGTGCTCCCTGCATGACCCTGATGCTGCCCTTGAATACGCCGAGCGACTGGCCGAGTTGCAGAGCCGGGTTGCCGATCGGCTGCTGCTGGTCATGCGTGCCTACGTTGAGAAACCGCGTACCACGGTAGGCTGGAAGGGCATGCTCTACGATCCGCAGCTCGACGGCAGTGGCGATATGGCAGCAGGTTTGGCGCTGTCGCGCCGTACCATGCTGGCAATCAGTGAGCTGGGTCTGCCGATTGCGACCGAGTTGCTGCAACCGCTGGCTGCCAGCTACCTTGACGACCTGCTCAGCTGGGGTTGCATTGGTGCGCGTACCAGCGAGTCGCAGATTCACCGTGAGATGGTCAGCGGGTTACACCTGCCGGTTGGCTTCAAGAACGGTACTGATGGCGGTATGACGGTCGCTTGCGATGCCATGCGCTCGGCGCAGCATCCGCATCAGCATTTCGGCATGGACATGCACGGTCGTCCGGCGCTGGTTGAAACGGTCGGCAACCCGGATACCCATATTGTCCTGCGCGGTGGCCATAGTGGCCCCAACTACCAGGCCGAGGCGGTTGCCAAGGTGCGTGCAGAGCTGGATCGTTTGGGGATGCCGGCTGCGCTGGTCGTGGACTGTAGTCACGCCAACAGTGGCAAGGACCCGCTGCGTCAGCCAGAGGTGCTGGCTGATGTGGTTGCCCAGCGTGCTGCGGGCGACATCAGTCTGCGTGGCGTGATGCTGGAAAGCCATCTGTTTGACGGTTGTCAGGCACTGTCCGGTGAGCTGCGTTACGGCGTATCCATCACCGATGGTTGTCTGGGTTGGGAGGCTACCGAGCAGGCTTTGCTTGCTGCTGCCGATCGACTTCGCTGAGCCGGCCGCCAGCTAACGTAGGTTGAACCGGGGTCGACCGAGCAAACGTCACCAGGAATCGACGGTGGCGTTTGCCCGGGTGCCTCATGCCATTTGTGGCTCGCTGTGTGCGGAATACAGCAAGAATCCACCCAGCGAGCACAGCGAGGCCGCGCTCAGCAGCAGGCCCAACGTCAGTGACGGTGGCAGGGCAATGGCACTGATCAGGCCGGTGCCGATGGCGGCGACAGTCATCTGCAGAAAGCCCAATAACGATGATGCCAGCCCCGCCTGCTCGGCGAAGGGCTGCAGGGTTACTGCGGTGCCCAGCGGGTTGATCACGCCCATACCGGCCAGAAACAGACAGATTGCCAGGCAAAATTGCAGCAGATCCTGGCCTTCATGCAGCAGTACCTGCGACACGCCACCTGACAGCGCAAGCAGACTGCCAATAATCACAACTGGAATGGCGCCCCATCGCTGGGCCAGTCGCGGAGCCAGTATTCCCGCGCTGAAAACCACCAATACCGTCGCGGCAAAGAACAAACCGAGCTGCAGGCTGCTGTAGCCCATCCCGCGTATCATGATCGTTGGTGCAGATGCAAAGAACGCATAAAGCCCGCCGATTACCAGATTGACCGAGAGCGCCGGCAGAGCGAATCGGCGGTCGCCAAGCAACTGCATATAGGCCTTTGCTGTACCGGCTACAGTCATCTTCAAGCGTGCTGAAGGCGCATGGGTTTCATTCAGCAACAGGCTGTAGCTCAGGATCAGCGCCGAACCCGCTGCGGCGACCAGTACAAAGCTGGTGCGCCAGCCAAACTGACTGTCTATCACGCTACCTATCAAGGGCGAGAAGCCCGGTGCGGCGGCCATGGCAACCATAATGAAAGCCAAGGCCTTTGCCAGCAGCGGGCCGTCATACAGGTCGCGTGCCACCGCTCGCGCCAGTACCGATGCAGCGCACACACCGGCTGCCTGAATCACCCTGGCGGCCACCATGGTGCTCAGGTCGGTTGCGCCAGCGCCGAGCAGGCTGCCAAGCACAAACAGCGTCAGACCACCGAGAATCAGCGGCCGACGACCGTAGCGGTCGGAAAGCGGCCCTACCAGCAGTTGTCCGACAGCAAACACCAGAAAGAAGCTGCTCAACGTCAGCGCCATGTCGGCCGGGGCGGCATTCAGCGAGGCGGCCATCGCCGGGAAGGAGGGCAGAATGATGGTGGTCGACAGTGTGCCGACAGCCGCCAGCCCGGACAGCAGTACCAGCGTGCGGGTTGAGGTGCTCATGCCTAGTCTCCGGCTTTGTGGGTGCTGCTCAGTAGCGCGCAGCTGCGTGCAATCACCTGCGGGTCGGTCAGGATTCTGCGGTGCCCCAGACCTTCCAGCTCGACCAGTTCGGAGTCGGCCCAATGGCGGTGAAGGTCAGCCGAGGCGATGAAGGGCACCACACGGTCGGTCGGATCGTGCATGATCAGCGCCGGGTGCCGCAGCCCGTGCTTGAGCGCCGGCAGGTTCATCTCCGCCGGCGGGATGCCGATATGCTGCTCCACCCACGTGCTGAATTCGCGCTGTTCTTCGGCTGTAAGTCCATGCCCCAGCGCCTGCAATTGCAGCATGGGGCTGAGCGAGGAAGGACCGCACAGGTGCACGCTGGCGTTGACACTCAGGCCGTGGGCAAAGGCCCAAAGGCTGGCTGCCGAGCCCAGCGAATGAGCAATCACGCCATGGATTGGGCCAAGGTGTTCTGCCAGTGCGGCCAGAGCGCGTCCGGCGTGCACCGGGCTGCTGAGACTTCCACCAGAATCACCATGCGCTGGCAGGTCGAAGAGGGTGACTGCGAAGCCAGCGCGCAGCAGCGGCTCGACAAAGGCCGCCAGATGTGAGCCGCGGCTGTCCCAGCCGTGTACCAGCAGCACGCGCGGGCCGAGACCCATGTTCCAGACGGAGATGTCGCCATCAGCGTAGGGGAAGGTGCCGTGCTGAGCCTGGGAGAGAAGCGCGCGCTCCAGGCTGCTTGCCTGAATGCGCTGCGGCACGCTGAATGCGCGACAGGCGCTATCGATCGCAGATGATGGTGCGGTGCTGGCATGAGAGCTGTTCATGGCGGAACTCCTTTTTAAATGACGACTTTAATTTAAATTAAATGTCGATCATCATCTTAAAGGAGTCAAGCTTTTTCGCCGTCTCGGAAATGGTCAGTTGGAGATAGGAGTGCCTGCCAGCGCCTCGAGGAAGCTTTCCAGTACCAGATGGGGGCGTCTGCCCTTGCGAGTGACTGCAGACAGCACCAGGTCGTAGTGATAGCGAGTGGGATCGAGTGCGCGCATGCGCCCACTGGCAACCCATTGGGCCGCATAGTGGTCCGGCAGGTAGCCGATGTAATGCCCGGTCAGCAGCAGGAAGGCAATGCCCTCGCGGTCGGAGGCTGTGGCGGTACAGCGCAGGGCCTGAAACTGTTGCTGAACCTCGGCCGGAACGCGAAAGCTGGGCGAGATGGCATCGTGGCGGCGCAGTTCTTCCAGCGTCAGCTTGCTGTCCTCCAGTGCAAACAGGGGGTGGCCGGCAGCGCAATAGAGTTCGGCGCGCTCGCTGTACAGCGGCTGGTACTCAAGCCCTGACAGCGCGCCGACCTGCGGAATCACACCAACGTGCAGGCGACCATCCAGTACGCCCTGTTCGACCTGGCCCGGAGCGGACATGCTGATCTGTATGCGCACGTCCGGCCCTCGGGTTTTCAAACGTGCCAGCGCATCTGTGACCCGCATGTGCGGCATGGTGACAAGGTTGTCGGTCAGGCCGATGTTCAATTCGCCGCGCAGGTGCCGGTGCAGACCATTGACCTCGGTGCGGAAGTTTTCCACCGCCGAGAACAATTGCAGTGCGGCCTGATAGACCTCGCGGCCGTCCTCGGTCATGGCAAAGCCCGCGCGCCCGCGCTGGCACAGGCGCAGGCCCAGACGTTGCTCCAGGTCGCTCATCTGCTGGCTGATCGCCGAGCGGCCGATACCCAGCACGCTTTCGGCGACCGAAAAGCCGCCGCATTCGACGACCGTACGAAACACCCGCAGCAGGCGCAAATCAATATCCGAGAGCTGGGCAAAGGGGGCAGGGCGGCGGGATTTCATTGTTTAGTTATTTCCAAACTGAAGGTATGAAAAGTCATGTTTTATCATACCTTTTGCTGTGGCACCGTATAGCCATTGAAAACACCGGCGCAGACGCGCCCTTTGCCGACTTTTCGTGAGGCACCAGCATGCAAGACCAAAGCACCCAACAGATCGCCGGCCAGCTCAAGCTGGATGCGCACTGGATGCCGTTTTCGGCCAACCGCAACTTCCATCGTGACCCGCGCCTGATCGTTGCTGCGAAAGGCAGCTGGCTGACCGATGCCGACGGACGGCAGGTCTACGACAGCCTGTCTGGCCTCTGGACCTGCGGTGCCGGACACTCGCGCAGCGAGATCCAGCAGGCGGTCGCCCAACAGTTGGGGACGATGGATTACTCACCGGGTTTCCAGTTTGGCCACCCGATGTCGTTCCAGCTCGCTGAACAGATCGCTGCCAAACTGCCGGGTGACTTGAATCATGTGTTCTTTACCAACTCCGGGTCCGAGTGTGCCGATACGGCGGTAAAAATGGCGCGTGCCTACTGGCGCTTGAAGGGCCAGCCGAACAAGGCGCGGATGATTGGTCGCGCCCGTGGCTACCATGGCGTGAACATCGCCGGTACCAGTCTGGGCGGCATTGGTGGTAATCGCAAAATGTTCGGCCAGTTGATGGAGGCCGATCATCTTCCGCATACCCTGCAGCCGGGGATGGCGTTTACCCGCGGAATGGCCGAGACCGGCGGTGTCGAGCTGGCCAACGAGATGCTCAAGCTGATCGAGCTGCATGACGCCTCCAATATCGCGGCGGTCATCGTTGAGCCGATGTCAGGCTCGGCGGGTGCCATCGTACCGCCCAAGGGCTACCTGCAGCGTCTGCGCGAAATTTGCGACCAGCATGACATTCTGCTGATTTTTGACGAGGTCATCACCGGTTTTGGTCGCCTGGGCTGCTGGACCGGCGCCGAGTACTTTGGCGTCACCCCGGACATCATGAACCTGGCCAAGCAGATCACCAACGGCGCCATTCCAATGGGGGCGGTGGTTGCAACCAGCGAGATCTACAACACCTTCATGCAACAGAATGCCCCGGAGCACGCGGTCGAGTTCGGTCACGGCTACACCTATTCGGCGCATCCGGTGGCCTGCGCTGCCGGTCTGGCCACCCTGAAACTGCTTGAAGACGACGCGCTGGTGCAACAGGCTGCCGAGCTGGCGCCGCACTTCGAGCGTACATTGCACGGCCTGCAGGGCGCGAACCACGTACTGGATATCCGTAACTGCGGACTGGCGGGAGCCATTCAGCTGGCGCCGCGTGGCACCGACCCGATCATTCGCCCCTTTGAAGCGGGTATGGCGCTGTGGAAGGCAGGCTTTTATGTTCGCTTTGGTGGCGATACCCTGCAGTTTGGACCGACTTTCAATGCGCGGCCAGAGGATCTGGACCGCCTGTTTGATGCCGTGGGCAGCGTGCTGAGCACGCTTGACTGACTTTTTCGGCTGCCTGCACAGCGGGTAACGCCATGTTTCCCAGGAGTAGATGATGACCAATATTACCCATTTGATTGACGGCCATCCGGTGGCTGGCAGCGGCCGCAGTGCCGACGTGTTCAACCCGTCCACTGGCGCGGTCAGCGGTCAGGTACCGCTGGCCGATGAGTCCGTCATCCAGCAGGCCATTGATTCGGCCAAGGCTGCCTTCCCGGCCTGGCGGCGTACGCCGGCGGCCAAGCGTGCGCAGATCATGTTCCGCTTCAAGCAGTTGCTGGAAGAGAATGAAAACGCCATCGCAGAAATGATCAGTGCCGAGCACGGCAAGACCATCGAGGACGCCATTGGCGAACTCAAGCGCGGTATCGAGAACGTCGAATACGCCTGCGCCGCCCCGGAGGTTCTCAAGGGCGAATACAGCCGCAACGTCGGCCCGGATATCGACGCCTGGAGCGACTTTCAGCCGGTCGGCGTGGTGGCCGGTATCACCCCGTTCAACTTCCCGGCCATGGTGCCGCTGTGGATGTATCCGCTGGCCATCGTCTGCGGCAACTGCTTCATTCTCAAGCCGTCCGAGCGTGATCCGACGTCCACCTTGTTCATTGCCGAATTGCTGCACCAGGCCGGTCTGCCCAAGGGGGTACTGAACGTCGTCCATGGCGACAAGCAAGCGGTCGATGCGCTGATCGCCGCGCCTGAGGTCAAGGCGCTGAGTTTTGTCGGCTCGACTCCGATTGCCGAATATATCTACGCTGAAGGTACCAGGCGCGGTAAGCGCGTGCAGGCGCTCGGCGGTGCCAAGAACCATGCCGTGCTGATGCCCGATGCGGATCTGGACAACGCGGTCAGCGCATTGATGGGGGCTGCCTACGGCTCCTGCGGCGAGCGCTGCATGGCCATTTCAGTGGCGGTTTGTGTAGGTGATCAGATTGCCGACGCACTGGTCGAGAAACTGGTACCCCAGATCAAGGCGCTGAAGGTCGGTCCAGGCACTACCTGCGGTCTGGATATGGGGCCGCTGGTGACCGGGCAGCATCTGGATAAGGTCACCGGCTACGTTGAAGACGGTGTGAAAGCCGGCGCCGAGCTGGTGGTCGATGGTCGCGGGCTGAGCATCGATGGCCACGAACAGGGCTTCTTCCTCGGTGGTTGCCTGTTCGATCGCGTCACCCCTGAAATGCGCATCTATCAGGAGGAGATATTTGGTCCGGTGCTGTGCGTCGTGCGCGTGAACAGCCTGGAAGAGGCCATGCAACTGATCAACGATCACGAGTACGGTAACGGCACATGTATCTTCACCCGTGACGGTGAGTCTGCACGTCTGTTCTGTGATGAGATCGAAGTCGGTATGGTCGGCGTCAACGTACCGCTGCCGGTGCCGGTCGCCTATCACAGCTTTGGCGGCTGGAAGCGCTCGCTGTTTGGTGATCTGCACGCCTATGGCCCGGACGGGGTGCGTTTCTATACCCGCCGCAAGGCAATCACGCAGCGCTGGCCCAAGCGCGCCAGTCATGAGGCGGCGCAGTTTGCGTTCCCCAGCAATGGCTGAGCAGTAGGTCTAAAGGCCGCCTCCGGGCGGCCTGTTTGTTTTGGCCATCATTGTTCGCAGTCGAGCCCTAAGCGGTGTTCCTTGAAGGCTTGATTACGATTTTTGATGCCTGTTTAGGTTGGCGGTCTGTGATGTGGCACCTACAATGCGGAGGCTTACGCATTTTGCGTTCTGCCAGCGGGTTCAGGAGCGAACATCCAGGCATGTCAAATAAAAACAGCGCGGATATGCACCGCAGTGAGCAACGTCCCGAGTTCTGGGCCTTGTCCATGCGTTGTTGCCAGTTGGCCGGCACGGTCGACATCTGTTTCTTTTTTATCTTCCTTTGGCTTGGTTCTCCGATTCTGGCCTGGATCAACGTGATCAGCGTCGGCATGTACGTTTGGGCCTATCGTGCTTTCCGCGATCGTCGCAACCGCCTGGCTATCATGCTGATCCGCACCGAAGTGCTGGTGCATGCGGCACTGGGAACGGTGCTGGTTGGCTGGGACAGCGGTTTCCATTATTTCCTGCTGATGTTCATTCCGGCGCTGTTTGCCACCATGCGCCAGCGCAGCGCCTGGACTCTGGCGGTCTGCCTGTGGGGCTATTACGTCGGTCTGTATGTGTTGATGTGGTTTATTGAGCCACTGCAGCCGATCTCGCCCAACGCGCTGTTGTCCGTCAATATCTTTAACTTCACGACCGTTTTCCTGATGTTTGCCTACCTGACCATGTATTACGTGGTGACGGTGACCCGGGCGCACCGGCGACTGGCACGCATGGCGACCACCGACCCATTGACCGGCCTGTTCAATCGGCGGCATATGGTTGACCTGACCGAAAAGCTGCTTGCCCGGGAACAGCGTCAACAGGGGAAGCTGACGCTGATGCTGATGGACCTTGATCATTTCAAGGACATTAACGACCAGTATGGTCATGAACTGGGAGATCGGGTGCTGCAGCGGGTTGCGCTGCTATTGCGTGATCAGGCACGTGAACAGGACTTTGTCGGCCGCTGGGGTGGCGAGGAGTTTCTCGCGGTACTGCCGGAAACCGATCCGGAGCAGGCCCTTGTAGCCGCAGAGCGGATTCGGGCTGCGGTGCAGGCGCTGGAATGGACTGATCTGAAGCCGGGCCTGCAGGTCACGCTCTGTGCGGGTATCAGTCAGTTGAATGACCGGGAAAGCTTCAGCAGTGCCATTGCCCGTGCCGATCGCGCGCTTTACCGGGGCAAGGCGCACGGCCGCAATCGAGTGGAGCAGGCTCGCCTGGGTGATGCAGGTCTGGGGCTGGCAGAACAACCCGTCTGATGGCCTAGTCGGCCTCAAGGGACGGGCCAATCATCCCGGCGACCTGATCGTATACGCCGGGGCAGGCGACCAGGTAGGGGTTGCCCTTGAGTAGCCCTTCGCCGCGCAGGAAGTTGTTGCTGCGCCCGCCGGATTCAGCCAGCAGGGCCAGGCCGGCAACACAATCCCAGCTTTTCAGACGGGTCTCGTAGTAACCCAGCAGCCGCCCGGCGGCGACGTAGGCGGTCATCAGTGCGCCCGAGCCGTTGCGCAGGAACATCCCTCCTGCGTCCAGCAGTTTGCCCAGGAACGGCATGAAGTGCTGCTTTCCGTCTGCGTAGAAGGTACCTACACCCAGTAATCCGGCATGCAGGTCTGTGGCATCGCTGACCCGCATCGGTTGCGCGTTGACCCAGGCACCGAAACCGCGACCGCCATGAAACACCTCGTCGTGATTTGGGTCTGCTACGACGCCAATGGTCGGTACGCCATCGACCAGCAGGCCGATGGACACGCACCAGTTGTGCAGGCCGTGGAGAAAGCAGGCGGTGCCGTCAATGGGGTCAACCACCCAAACACAGCGTGCATTGAGTCGCTCGGCGCCGGTTTCCTCGCCAACAAAGCCGTCCTCGGGGAACGCGGCCATCAGCTGCGCACGGATGAGGTCTTCGAGTTCGCGGTCGGCAGCGCTGACCATATCCTGGTTAAAGCCGCCCTTGTGCTCTACCGCCAGCTGATCGCGCTGGCGATAGAGGGTCAGACCGCGCTGAGCCGCCTCGCGTGCCAACTGGCAGGCCAGCTGGTAGCGACTGTCGAGATCCTGCTCAGAGGCGTCATGCATTGCCGGTTGTGCAATCGGGAGAGGTGGTGAAGGTAAGCGAGCTGTCTACGTTGCCCAGTCGGTCCAGAGTACGACGTCCCAGCAGAACCGGGTAATGCATATTGCTGCGGTCGCGCAGGGAAAACTCTTCATTCAGACGTTCGCCGGCAACACACACATCCATGCGCACGACCGGACGCTGTTCCGAACCGCCGGCACCGCGCACGCGAAGATCGCGCTCCAGAGGTCGCTCAAAGGTTTCGCTGATCAGACGGTCTGATTTCAGGTCTTCCAGGGTGACCTTGAATCGCACCCACTGCTGACCGTCGCGCTCGAAGCGCTCAATATCCTCGGCGTGCATGGAGGAGGTGAGTGCACCGGTATCGAGCTTGAACTTGACGGTCATGTCGGCCGGCTCGATGACGCCATGCTCGATCCAGCCGAGGTTACGGGGAGATTCAGCGTGAGCCAGAGGGGATAAAGCGGTGACGCCTGCAAGCAGCGCAGGCAGGAACAGATTCTTGAAAGTGGAAGGCATCGGAATGTCTCCTGTTTACAGCCATTTCAATATGCACAAATGGAATGACCACGGGAAGCGGTAGATAATTCCGCTCCCCCTGACAGGAAAGGGTCCGTTTTCACTATCGAGGGCGGGTCGCTGCTGTCTTTGCATCGACCCGCTCTATCACTGAGGGGTTAGTCGATAGAGGCCGTTGTCGATGTCGGAGGCGAAGTATACGCGCCCCTGTGCATCCGCCGCCAGAGCCGTTGGAATACCGGTCGGAGGCATCCCGGGCCCGGGTTTGAGGCCTATCGGCAGCTGCTCGGCAGCGATTGTGCTCTCACCGGTTTGGGGGTTGATGGTTACCAGGCGCTGGGCGCTCGGCTCGGCTACCAGGAGGTGGCCATCCGGCAGCTCGGCAAGCCCCTCCGGCAGACGCAGGCCTTCGGCTACGCTGGTCAGTTCACCCGTGGCAGGGTTGAAGCGGCTCAGGACGCCGCTCATTTGCGTCAGATAGACCATGCCGTCACGCGCCCGGATCATCTGCACGGGGCCTTGCAGCCCGTTGAGGACGTCGATGCGCTCGCCAAGATCAGCCCCCGACAGCCTCAGCAGCTTGCCGGTGCCCATTTCGCTGACCAGGATACTGCCATCATCCAACTCAACGGCCGCGGACGGGGCATTGAGCTGATGGACCATCGCCAGCGAGCTGTTGTCGGCGCGGCTGATCAGTTGCAGGGTGCCGGTCGAGAAGCTGGTGACCAGCAGGCGCTCTTTGCCGAGGCCGACATTGATCGGGTACTCGGCGTCGGAACCGTGGGCCCGGCGTAGGTCGGTCACCTTGCCACTGGCGGTGTCGATCGCACGCAGTGCGAAAACGTCGGCGATATACAGGGTCTTGCCGTCTTCGCTCAGGGTCAGCCCGGCCGGAACCGCCAGTTCGCCGCCGACAATCTGCCGGGCCTCGCCGGTCTGCGGGTTGACCCGGGTGATGCGGTTGTTGGCCATGTTGGACACGTAGATGTTGTCCTGCGCGTCCAGCGCCAGATTATCCAGTGCGCTGTCCAGCCAGGCGATCACACGGGTTTCGCCGCTGCGCTGGTCAACCTGTTTGAGTTGCCCGCTGAAGGTATCGATGGCGTAGAGGTTGCCCTTGGAGTCGAAGTTGGCTGCAGCCGGGGTCTTGAAGTCGCTGGAGATGACCTTGATCTCGCCATCTTCCGGGTTGATGCGTACCACCTGGCCCTTGAACCAGAGCGGGCCATACAGCCAGCCGTCGGCTCCGACTTCGAAGCCATTGAAGCCGCCCATGTCCTTGGCGATCAGTCTGGGTGGTTGCTGGCCGGTGCGGTCGATCTCCCACAGGGCATCGCCGAGAAATACCTGACTGGCGTAGAGCGCGCCGGTTTCGTCGTTGAAGTCCAGCGAGTTGATGCCGGGCAGGTCGCTCGCCAGGACCTGGATCGGAGTGTCGTCGTTGTCCCGATACAGCACGCGGCCGGAGTAGAAACCAGTCCAGGCCATCTCGCCGTTGGGGCCGATGGCGATGTCGTCGGCCTGGCCGTCGTCCGGGCCGATCAGGGTGCTCACGCTGCCGTTGTCGATATCAACCTGGTAGATGCTGTTGCCGACCACGCTGCCGGCAAGCAGGCGGCCCTGCTTGTCGACGGCCAGGCCGTGGACGCCCTTGAACGGGGAGGGGGCAACGATGACTTCAGGGCTTGAGTAGCTGGTGGCGAGCGCCAGAGGAGCCAGGCTGCACAGCCCGGCCAGGGCCAGAGCCCGCATGGGAAACTTCATTTGCGATCTTCCTTGTTGTTATTGATCTGCTCCGTGATTCTAGACCCTCATAGCCGCCCGTGCGGGCGGCATCATCTGGCTTGATGACGGCGGATAAGTGCAAGGTTCAGGCCGGCTCGCCGGTTTCTTCCAGGTCTTCGCCGATGAATCCGCCGGATTGGCGCGCCCACAGACGGGCGTAAACGCCACCCTGTGCCAGCAGTTCGGTATGGGAGCCCTGTTCGATGATCCTGCCTTGCTCCATCACCACCAGTCGATCCATCTGCGCGATGGTGGACAGGCGGTGAGCGATGGCGATGACGGTCTTGCCGTCCATCAGCCGGTTCAGGTTCTGCTGGATGGCGGCCTCTACGTCGGAGTCCAGTGCCGAGGTGGCTTCATCCAGAATCAGGATGGGCGCGTCCTTGAGCATGACCCGGGCGATGGCGATGCGTTGGCGCTGACCGCCGGACAGTTTGACGCCCCGCTCGCCAACGTGGGCGTCGAAGCCGCGACGACCCTGTGCATCCTCCAGGGTTGCGATGAACTGATCTGCTTCGGCGTCTCGGGCTGCCTGCAGCATCAATTGCTCATCGGCGTCGGGACGACCGTAGAGGATGTTGTCGCGCACAGAGCGATGCAGCAGCGAGGTGTCCTGGGTGACCATGCCGATCTGCTCACGCAGACTGTCCTGCCTGACCTCGGCAATATTCTGGCCATCAATCAGAATGCGCCCGCCTTCAACGTCATAGAAGCGCAGCAGCAGGTTGACCAGGGTCGATTTGCCGGCGCCGGAGCGGCCAACCAGGCCGATCTTCTCGCCAGGACGGATATGCAGGTTGAGGTGATCCATCACGCCGCCGCCCTTGCCATAATGAAACTCCACGGACTCGAAACGGATATCGCCCTGCGTTACCCGCAGCGCCGGCGCCTGTGGCACGTCCTCGACAAGCTGCGGGCGTGAGATTGAACTGATGCCATCCTGCACGGTACCGATGTTTTCAAACAGCGCCGACAGTTCCCACATGATCCACTGCGACATACCCCACAGGCGCAGCACCAGGCCAACGGCGACGGCCACGGCGCCGACGCTGATACTGCCTTGCACCCAGAGCCACAGCGCCAGCCCGGCGACGCCCAGCAGCAACAGGGCATTGAGCAGGTAGAGCAGGGTATAGAGGGTGGTGACCAGCCGCATCTGGGTGTAAACGGTGGTCATGAAGCCGTCCATGCCTTCGCGTGCATAGGCGGATTCGCGGCGGGCATGGGAGAACAGCTTGACCGTCTGGATATTGGTGTAGCTGTCAACAATTCGGCCGGTCATCACCGAGCGCGCATCGGCCTGGGCTTCGGCGACGCGGCCGAGAATCGGGATATAGTGCCGCATCAGCAATACATACCCGACCAGCCATCCCAGCAGAGGCAGCATCAGACGCCAGTCGGCGTTGCCAACCAGCAGCAGGGTGCCGATAAAGTAGACGCAGATGTAGTTCAGCACGTCGATCAGCTTGATCACGCATTCGCGCACGGCCAATGCGGTCTGCATCAGCTTGGTTGCAATGCGGCCGGCAAACTCGTCCTGGTAGAACGCCATCGACTGCCGGAGCAGGTAGCGGTGGACCAGCCAGCGGATGCGCATCGGATAGTTGCCCATCAGCGTCTGGTGCGTCATCAGGCTGTTGACGAAGATCAACGCCGGCAGTGCGACCAGTACCATGAAGGCCATGCCCGCCAGCTTCCAGCCTTCTGTTTGCAGGAAGGTGTCGCGGTTCTGGACTGAAAGCCAGTCAACAATGCTGCCCAGAAAGCCGAACAGCCAGACCTCGGCAATGGCAATGCAGGCCATCAGCAGCGAGGCGAGAATGATGTAAGGCCAGGCTCCACGGGTGAAGTGCAGGCAGAATGGCAGCAGCCGGCGCGGTGGTTCGCTCAGCTCTTCGGCGGGAAAGGGGTCAAGACGTTTTTCGAACCAGCGGAACATGCATCGGGCCTGCGACATGAGCTATAGGGCGGGCCGAGCATTATGAGCGCCGCCGGGGCGAGGCTCAAGCCGGCACTGCCTTGTGTGTCTCTTGGCGCAAATCGATATCGGATCGTTCTCAGAAGAACGGCAGGCCACCGCTGGCAACAAAATGCGGGTTCTCGAAACCGGGTTTGCCATAGAGCAGCGGTGCGCCATCGAACGTCTGGATCTGGCCGCCAGCGGCCGCGAGTACGGCATGACCCGCTGCAATATCCCACTCCATGGTGCGTCCCTGTCTCGGATACAGGTCTGCCTTGCCCGCAGCGATCAGGCACAGTTTCAGTGACGAGCCTGCGTTGATCAGGTTACGAACCCGGCGGCCGGCCAGCAGCCGCTGGAGTGCGTCTGCATCGCCGTGAGAGCGGCTGGCCAGAACGTCCATGCCATCAGCGGCAGGCTGGCGCACCCGAATCGCGTGTCGCCCGCTACTGTCCTGGTAAA
>CETH01091533.1_pt1 | contig 36643 bp, 29 predicted proteins | sample 361461 | NCBI WGS metagenome assembly CETH01 (sample SAMEA2622695, study PRJEB7988) | marine metagenome | isolation source: saline water (ENVO:00002010), including
CGCTCTACCGCTGAGCTAATCGCCCTTATAATTATTTATTCTAATAGATCAAGTAATAAGTTTTAAGTATAATTCTCAAATATTTCATGATTAATGCAAAATTGAATTAATTAAGTGATTATTTGCTATGAAGAATGAAAAAAATAAAAAGTTAATCAATCAATCAGATGAAGAAGCTATAGATAATTTCAAAAAATTAATAATGAATATTCATTTACTTCAAGATGAAGAAGAAGGCTGCCCTTGGCATAAAAGTCAGACACATGAAACTCTCATTCCATACTTATTAGAAGAAAGTAATGAATTTATAAGTGCTTTAACAATTAAGAATAAAAAAAATATGGCAGAAGAACTAGGAGATATTTTATTGCAAATCATGTTGCATTCAGAAATTAGTTACAAACAAAACGAATTTGAACTAAAGGACGTTATAAACCTATTAAATAAAAAAATTATATCAAGGCATCCATATATTTTTAAAAAAAAGAAAAAAATCTCTATTGAAGAAGCTCACAAAATATGGGAAGACCAAAAAAGATTTGAAAGGGGAAAAAATAATAAAGATCAAGAAATTAATTAAAATTTATTTTCTAAATAAAAAAATAAATCCAATTTTAGGAACCAAAATAATTACCTCAGAATTAGATAAACTTAGCCTTTCATGGGAATAGTCATCAAATATTGCAAAAATACTTGCAGAAATTATAGAGATACAAGAGGCATTAAAGGAACAATATAATCAACATAAAAGAGGAATTGGGAAATATATATTTTACATTGATGAATTTATCCTAATTTTTGAAAATTACTCCCGAAGAAGTGTTAGATCTTGCAAATAAAAAATTCTTGCAAAGGATATCCACAATAGAAGAAATTATTGATGATAGAATTACCAAAATATCAAGTTCTGAATTTAGAGCACTCTGGAAACTTGCAAAAGAAAAGATCGCATCAAGAAATAAACAAACAAATGCATGAGAAGAAGATTTGGCTCGATGAATTGCATGAAGGATCGAGATACGGATTAGAAGGAAAAATAATAGTTAAAAAAAAGAGTTCTTTTCAGGAAATCATAGTTTTGGAGACTAAAGCACATGGACGAGCTTTAATGTTAGACGGATGTTGGATGACATCGGATAAAGAAGAAAAATATTACCATGAATGCTTGGTTCATCCTGCTTTAAGCAGTTTACATGAAATTTCCAACATACTAATTATTGGAGGAGGAGATGGGGGAACAGCTAGAGAATGTTTAAAATATAAGTCAGTGGCTAATATAGATTTGGTAGAAATTGATAATGAGATTGTCACTATATCAAAGCATTATTTACAACAGATCAGTATGGGTGCCTGGAATGATAAGAGATTAAAAGTTCATTTTAGTGATGGATTTGAATGGGTTAAAAATATCAATGATAATTATTACGATGTAGTATTAATAGATTGCTCAGATCCTTCTAAATTTTCTAGTGGGTTATTTAGTAAATCTTTTTATAAAGAGTGTCAAAGAATAATAAGAAAAGATGGGATTTTTGCGACTCAAAGTGAGTCTCCTGAATCATTTCAAAATATTCATATCAATATAATAAAATCCCTACGAGAAACTTTTAAGCGAGTAGAAACTATGTACTCATTTGTTCCTTTTTATCCAAGTGGTATATGGAGCTGGACATTCGCTTCTGATAATGTTAAATCTTTTTTAAAGGAAGTTAATATAGAAATAAATTCAATTGAAAAAAGTTGCGATATCTGGAATTTAAATTATCAGTCAGGTGCATTTAAAATGATGCCAAATAAAATATACAAAATATTAAGTGAGAATAAAAAATGAAAAGCAAAAAAATATTTAATTCAGAAAGCGCAATCTATATGGGGGCTCAAAGGGAGATTCATAACTGCTGTATAGGCATATTTGGTGTTAACTATGATGGAACAACATCATTCCGACCTGGAACGAGATTTGGTCCTGAAGCGATTAGAAATGTTAGTCAAAGCTTAGAGACATTTTGTCCAAATTTAGAGAAAGATCTTATAAATATCAAATACACAGATTTTGGATCCTTAATAATAGATTTTAAAAATACAGAATCAGTTCTTAAAAGAGTTACTAGTGCTACTGAACTCTTAATTAGAAAAGATTTAAAACCATTAATTCTTGGTGGAGAACATTCAATAACTACTGGGGCTATAGAGGCTTTAGTTAGGAAATACCCAGATTTAATATTAATTCAGCTAGACGCTCATGCAGACTTGAGACAATCTTACATGAATAACAAGAATAGTCACGCTTGCACTATGCAAAGATGTATTGAAAAACTTCCAAATAAAAAAATCTTACAAATTGGAATAAGAAGCGGCACTAAAGAAGAATTTCAGATAATGAGATCAAATAATCAACTTATTGATTTCAAACAAGGTAATGAAACTATATTATTAAGGGCACTAGAAAAAATAAAAGGATTACCAATTTATCTAACAATCGATCTAGATTGGTTTGACCCAAGTTTACTATCTGGTACGGGAACACCAGAACCAGGTGGATATTTTTGGAATGATTTTGAATTTATTATTAAAAATTTGAACAAATTAAACTTAATTGGAGCTGACATAGTTGAATTATCACCTGATATTGATTTGAGTGGAGTCAGTAGCATAGTTGCATCAAAAGTTGCGAGAAGCTTAATTATGACTTTAGACAAAAATGACTCAAAGGATTTAATTTAAATATATATTAAACTTACTAAAAAATATTAATGGTATTACTAAAAAGTCCATTGCATCAAAAATATATTGAATTTAATGCAAAGTTAATAAATTTTTCAGGTTGGGAAATGCCAATATCTTTTTCTAGTTTGATAGAAGAGCATCACGCTGTCAGAAATAGAGCAGGTTTTTTTGATATCTCTCACATGGGTGTTATTTCTGTAAAAGGAGAAAACCCTAAATATTATTTACAAAAATTTTTTCCAACAAATATTTTCTCAATTTCAGAAGGTCAAAGTTGCTATTCTGTGATGTTGAACGAATCAGGCGGAATCATTGATGATTTGATTATTTATGACAATGGTCAACAAAACAATGATTTGTCTGAAATCTTTCTAATAGTTAATTCAAGTAGATTTAATAAAGATTATGAATGGCTTAAGAAAAATCTTGAGAAAGAAAAGATATATTTATCAAATGCAAAAGAGGGAATGGCATTACTAGCTCTTCAAGGAGCACAATCATTCTCAATATTTGAAGAATGGAGTGAGATTTCAGTTTCGCATTTACAAAACTTTGGGTGTGAATATAGGAAATTAGAAAAGTTTGCAGAATCTGAAAAAATATTTTTCGCTAAAACAGGTTATACAGGAGAAAGGGGGCTTGAAATATTGATATCATGTGATTTAGCCTTGAATTTATGGGATTTTTTAGTATCAAAAAAAGTTCCTCCCTGCGGATTAGGTGCAAGAGATACATTAAGATTAGAAGCTGGTTATCCTCTCTATGGAAATGAATTAAATGAAAATATAAATCCTTATGAAGCAGGATTAGGATGGATAGTAAATCTGGAAAACAATCATGATTTTTTTGGTAGAGATACTATTAGAAATTATTCTTCAAAAAAAGTAAAAAAGAAATTGATTGGTATCAAAATATTAGGAAAAGCAATAGCGAGAAAGGGTTGTAAGATATATTCAAAAAATAAATTAATTGGAGAAATAACAAGCGGTAGTTGGTCTCCTACTTTAGAAGAACCAATTGCTTTAGCATATATTGATTGTGATCATTCAAAGCTTAATGAGAGAGTTGAAGTAATTATTAGAGATAAAGTTTTCCAAGCTATTATTTCCAAAAAGAATTTCATCAAAAATAGAATTAACACAATTGACACTTAAAGAATTATTATAGTTAATTGTTAAAGAGAAAAAGTTTTAAATGCGAAACAAAATTTGCGAGGAATTAAATAATTCTGATATTGGAAAAGATATTCAACTTTGTGGCTGGGTAGATAGAAGAAGAGATCATGGTGGAGTGATTTTTATTGATCTAAGAGATCATAGCGGTTTTTTACAATTAACTTTCAATCCTGATGATGGTGAAAATCTTTTTGTTAAGGCGGAAAATTTAAAAAATGAAACTGTTATTAAAGTGAGTGGCATTATAAAAAAAAGACCTGAAAGCTCAATAAATGAAAATATTTCTACTGGGAAACTAGAGCTTAATGTAAAAGATTTAATAATTCTAAATAACGTCAAAAGGAGTTTACCATTTCCAGTTTCTGTTCATGATTATGAAAATACAAAAGAGGAACTGAGAATTAAATATAGATATTTAGATTTAAGAAGAGGAAAACTAATTAATAATCTAAAAATAAGGCACAAGATAATAAAAACAGCGAGAGAATTCCTTGATGCGAATGGATTCATTGAAGTTGAAACACCTTTATTAACTAAATCCACTCCAGAAGGCGCAAGAGACTTCCTAGTTCCTTCTCGACTTTCTAACGGAGATTTTTTTGCATTGCCTCAATCACCCCAGCTGTTCAAGCAGCTCCTTATGATAGGAGGTCTGAATAATTATTATCAAGTAGCTAAATGTTTTAGAGATGAAGATTTGAGAGCAGATAGGCAACCTGAATTCACTCAATTAGATATTGAAATGAGTTTCATCACAGAAGAAGAGATAATAAGATTTAACGAAAATTTAATTAAAAAAATCTGGAAAGAAATCCTTAATATTAATATGAAAAATGACTTCCCAAGAATAACTTGGGAAGATGCAATGGAAAACTATGGAACTGATAGGCCAGACACTAGATATGAAATGCTTTTAAATAATGTGGGAGATATATTAGGAGAAATCGGTTTTAATATTTTTTCTAAAGCTATACAATCTGGAGGGTCAATAAAATGCATTACCGTAAAGGGAGGTAATTCAAAAATAAGTAACGTCCGAATCAAACCTGGAGGAGATATTTTTCAAGTTGCTCAAGAAGCAGGTGCTGGAGGATTAGCATTTATAAGAGTTAAAGAAAATGAGATTGATACAATAGGCGCTATAAAAAGCAATCTTAATCAATTACTCATAGACAAATTATTAAAAAGAACAAATGCAGAAAATGGAGATCTTATACTCTTGGGGGCTGGCAAGACTAATATTGTAAATCAATCATTAGATAGAATAAGGCAATACATAGCACAAGATTTAAAGTTAATAGAAGATAATAAAAAATGGAACTTTATTTGGGTGACAGACTTCCCAATGTTTGAAAAGAATGAAGAAGAGAATAGATTAGAAGCATTGCATCACCCTTTTTGCTCCCCAAAAAGCGCTAAAGATTTAAATAATGAGATTGAAGGGTCTTCCGCAAAAGCTTATGACTTGGTTTTGAATGGATTAGAACTTGGTGGGGGTTCTATTCGCATTCATGAATCAGATTTACAGAAAGAAGTTTTAAGAACTGTTGGGTTATCTGAGGAGGAAATTACAGATAAATTCGGTTTTTTAATTGAAGCTCTTGAACTAGGAGCTCCTCCACATGGAGGAATAGCCTTTGGTCTTGATAGAATTGTGATGCTTATTATTGGAGCTGATTCAATCAGAGAAACAATAGCTTTTCCAAAAAACCAACAATCTAAATGTCTTCTTACTAAAGCCCCTTCAAATGTTGCTAAATCTCAGTTAAAAGAATTAAATATCGAAATAACAAATGAAGAAGAATAATAATATTTATGGATGTTCAAAAGATTTTTTGGTAAAAATAAACAAAGGAGGTAGCGTTTAATTAAAAATATTTAATGTCAAAATTCGTATTTGTTACTGGTGGAGTTGTTTCCAGTATCGGGAAAGGTATCGTAGCAGCTAGTTTAGGAAGATTACTTAAATCTAGAGGATATAGCGTTTCGATTCTAAAACTTGACCCATATTTAAATGTAGATCCAGGAACTATGAGTCCATTTCAGCATGGTGAAGTTTTTGTTACTGAAGATGGAGCCGAAACAGATTTAGATCTAGGCCACTACGAGAGATTTACTGACACCGCAATGTCTAGATTAAATAGCGTGACAACTGGATCAATTTATCAATCTGTTATTAATAAAGAAAGACGTGGAGACTACAAAGGTGGGACAGTACAGGTTATACCGCATATTACGAGAGAAATACGAGAAAGGATTCACAGAGTTGCTTCAAACAGTAATGCAGATATTGTAATAACGGAAATTGGAGGAACTGTAGGAGATATAGAATCACTTCCATTTTTAGAAGCAATTAGAGAATTCAGAAATGATGTCAATAAAAATGATGTTGCTTATATACATGTAACATTGCTTCCATTTATTAAAACTTCTGGAGAAATAAAAACAAAACCCACTCAACATTCTGTCAAAGAATTAAGGTCTATTGGTATTCAGCCAGATTTACTTGTATGCCGAAGTGATAAAAAAATTAATGAGAGTCTAAAGAAAAAAATAAGCGGTTTTTGTGGGGTAAACGTAAGCTCTGTTATTGAGGCATTAGATGCTGACAGTATCTACTCAGTACCCTTATCTCTTAAAAAAGAAGGCTTATGCAAAGAAACCCTAAAGTTTCTAAACCTAGAGAACAAAGCATGTAATCTTAAAAACTGGGAAGATTTAGTTCATAATTTACGTAATCCAGGGAAGCCTATAAAAATTGCATTGGTTGGGAAATATATAGACTTAGGAGATGCATACTTATCAGTTGTAGAGGCACTTAGACATGCATGCATTGAGGAGAAAGCATTATTAGATTTACATTGGGTAAGTGCCGAAATGATTGAACAACATTCTGCACATAAGTATCTGAAAGGAGTTGATGCTATTGTCGTTCCTGGCGGATTTGGGAACAGAGGCGTTAATGGAAAAATAGAAGCTATTAAATATTCTAGAGAGAAGAAAAAACCATTTCTAGGATTATGCCTAGGAATGCAATGTGCAGTTATTGAATGGGCAAGAAATACCCTGAAACTGAAAGACGCATCAAGTGCAGAGTTAGATCCTACTACAAAAAATCCAGTTATCCATCTACTTCCAGAACAACAAGATATTATTGATCTCGGTGGAACAATGAGATTAGGAGTATACCCTTGCAGATTGCAAAAGGATTCGCTAGGGAAAAAATTATATGATGAAGATGTAGTTTACGAAAGGCATCGACATAGATACGAATTTAATAATTCATATAAACAAATGTTCTTAGATTCTGGTTATAAAATAAGTGGAACTTCTCCAGATGGAAGATTAGTAGAGTTAATAGAACTTTCAAATCATCCTTATTTCTTAGCATGTCAATATCACCCAGAGTTCTTATCAAGACCAGGCAAACCTCATCCACTATTCAAAGGTCTTATAAAAGCCTCACAAAAAGAATCCAGAAAAGAAATCTAAAATTGTTCATACAAAAGAATGACAAAGTTTTTACCTGTTGTTGAAAAGTTTCACTCACTTCAAGGAGAAGGTTTCCATAGCGGTAAAAGTGCTTTTTTTGTAAGATTAGCTGGATGCAAAGTCGGTTGTAAATGGTGTGATACTAAACAATCATGGGACAGTACTAAGTTTCCTTTATTATCAATACAAACACTTCTTCATGAAATAACAGAAGCAAAAAATCAAGGTGCAGCATTCATAGTATTAACAGGGGGAGAGCCACTACAGCATAATTTAGATGATTTCTGCAAAATCATTAAAGATAAAAATGATTTTTCAAAACAAAATCCTATAAAAGTTCATATTGAAACAAGTGGAGTTAACAGTATGTCAGGTTTTTATGACTGGATTACGTTATCGCCAAAAAGGCATAAACCACCTAAAGATTATTTCCTAAGAAGAAGCAATGAAATAAAAATAATTATTAATGATAAAGAAGATATAGAATTTGCTAATGAAATGAGAAGAAAAGTATTAGATATTGAAAAAAGCACTCAGAAAATTTACGAAAAAAAATTTTTTATTCAGCCAGCTTGGAACAATAGCAAGGGGTTCGCTCTCGCAATTGAATTTGCAAAGAGAAATCCCAATTGGTCTTTAAGTCTGCAAACTCATAAGTATTTAAGCATTCAATAATATATGATTATGAGAAATCAATCAGTAGTAATTCTCTCATCGGGAGGTTTAGACTCGTCAACAGTTGCAGCAATAGCAAAAAAATCTGGAGCCAAAATCTATGGATTATCATTTGACTATGGTCAAAAGCATAAAAAAGAATTAATTGCTGCCAAAAAAATTGCAAAATATTTTTCATTTGTAGACTTCAAAATAATAAAACTTGATTTATCACTATGGGGTGGATCATCCTTAACTGATCTCAAACAAGAGATCCCAAAAAAAGGAATAAACAAAAAGATAATTCCAAATACATATGTCCCAGGTAGAAATACAATTTTTATTTCAGTAGCACTTAGTTATGCAGAAGCAATAAATGCTGATTTAGTTGGTTTAGGAGTAAATGCTTTAGATTATTCTGGCTATCCAGATTGCAGACCAGATTATATAGATCAGTTTCAAAAGCTAGCAAAATTATCAAACAAAAGAGGAAGAGAAAATAACCCTATAAAAATTTGGACTCCTCTTTTATCTCTCAATAAAGAGGAAATCATTCAATTGGCATTTGAGAATGATTTAAATATAGAGGATACATGGAGTTGTTACTCTGGCGGATTGAAACCATGTAAAGAATGTGACAGTTGCAGAATAAGAGAATCAGCTTTAAAAAGATGGATCAAAAGAAAAAAAGCATTATGAAAATTCATAGAATAAAAATTAATAACTGGATAGAACCTGAAATTTTGGTGCTTTTATTCTCCGAAAAATATGGCAATGCCGGTTTATCTTGGCTTGATAGTGATGGGAGTGAAAATGGTGAATGGTCAATTCTTGGCGTTAAACCCCATAAAGTAATTTGCTGTAAAAAAGGCAAAGAAATAAACAATAAAGATAATCCATTTAACAAGCTCAAAACAATAGATAAAGGTTTTTGGATGGGATGGCTTAGCTATGAAGCTGGTGCATGGTTAGAACCTAAAAACAAATGGCACGATAGCGAAATATCTACATTATGGATAGCTTCATACGATCCAATAATCAAAATAAACTTAATAAAAAGAGAAATCTATATTGAAGGAAGCAAATTAAAAGAACTGAGTATTTATAAAGAAATTATTGAAAAAATTAATACAAAAACAATAAAAAATAAAAAAAAATTAGAATTTGACTTCTCAAACATAAATTTACAGGACACTAGCGAGATATTTCAAAAAAGGATTTTAGAAATTAAAAAATTAATCTCTATAGGAGATATTTTTCAGGCAAATTTAACCACCAAATGTGAAATTACAGCAAAAGAGAACTATAGCTTTCTAGATATATATTTAAAAATAAGAAATGAATTAAAAGCTCCATTCGGAGGAATAATAATCAATAACTTAGATAAAAAAGAAGGAGTGCTATCTACATCACCAGAAAGATTTCTAAAAGTAAATAAGGAAGGATATGTTGAATCAAGGCCAATAAAAGGTACAAGGCCTAGAGATAAAGATAAGAAAATAGACGCATTTCATGCAATTGACCTAATTACAAATGAAAAAGACCGTGCAGAAAATACTATGATTGTAGACTTATTAAGAAATGATCTGAGTAAAGTTTGCGAAACAGGAAGTGTAATCGTTCCTGAATTATTAAAGTTAGAAAGTTATTTAAAAGTTCATCATCTAACATCTGTAATAAGAGGAAAGCTCAAAAAAGGGAAAAATTGGATTGACTTATTAATGGCATGTTGGCCAGGTGGTTCAATCACAGGAGCTCCTAAGATAAGATCTTGCCAAAGATTATTTGAACTTGAAGGTTTTGAAAGAGGACCATACTGTGGATCATTTATCAAAATTGATTGGAATGGTGAATTTGATAGTAATATTCTTATAAGATCTTTTATTTTAAAAAACAAAAATATAAAAGTTTATGCAGGATGCGGAATAGTCTATGATTCAAATCCTATTGAAGAAACTGAAGAATTGAAATGGAAACTTTTACCATTAATTAATTCATTAAAATGAAAAAAAATTTAGGTTGGCATGATGGAGAATGGAAAGAAATTAATAGTATTTACTTATCAATAAAAAATAGAGGCTTAAAATTTGGTGACGGTATATTTGAAACAATATTAATTAAAGAAAATAAAGCAATTTTATTGGAAGAACACTTAAAGAGATTAAATAAAACTTTGCTATTACTAAATTATAAATTTATTATTAATAATAATTTCCTTATTAGAGTAATAAACGAAGGAATAAATAAATTATCGTTAAACAAAAATCAATATGGCTCAATTAGGATTAATTATTCAAGAGGTTTAAATATAGATAGAACAATTAAAGTATATGATAAATACAAAAATTTCGTCGCTAGTAATTTATGGATTGAATTTTATCAAATTAATTTAAATTTAAACCCAATTAGCGTAAACATAAGTCAAACAGAAAGAAGAAATGAATTTAGCTTATTAAGTAGATGCAAAACATTTTCTTATAATCAGTCAATTCAAGCTTTAATTGAAGCAAATCAAAATAATTATGATGATGGATTAATTCTTAACACTCAAAATGAACTTTGCTGCGGAACTACTTTTAATTTACTTTTAAAAAGAGATGATATTTGGTTAACGCCAAGAAGAGAAAGCGGCTGCTTACCGGGAATAATGGTAAATCATTTGCTAAAACTAAAACTAGTTAAAGAAGATTATCTTTTACCATCTTTTAATGAAAATGATATTCTGATAGCAATAAATAGCCTGTCTTGTAAGCAAATTATTCAGGTTAATAATTTAAAATTCAAGTTGAGTTTTGATATACATAATTTCTGGAATAAAATATATATTTAAATCTTTCTTTTAGTTGGAAGTTTTACATTTGACAATTTAGTAATATAGTTATTAACTTGAAATTCAACAATTTTCCCAATGATAATTATTGAAGGTGGCTTAAATTCATGAATTTTTACTACTTTAACTAAATTAGATAAAGTCGTAATTTCTGATTTCTGATTTTTTAGAGTTGCTTCTTGTACAACAGCACTTGCGGTATTAAGATTCATTCCCCCTTCGATCAATTCATTTACTATATACTCAATATTTCTAATCCCCATATAAATAACAAGGCTATTAGTAGATTTAGCTAGAGATTTCCAATTTACTTTTCTGCCTTTTTTATCAATAGACTCATGTCCGGTAACAAAGGTAATAGAACTTGCTGCCTCCCTATGTGTTAATGGAATTCCGATATAAGAAGGAGCTGCAATACCAGAGGTTATTCCAGGTACAATTTCAATCTGTATTCCTTTATCCTCCAAGAAAGAAACTTCTTCTCCACCTCTAGAGAAAACAAAAGGATCTCCCCCCTTTAATCGAACAACATTTTTACCTTGACTTGATAATTTAAACAACAAATTATTGATATCCTTTTGCAAAAAAGATGAGCAGCCTGCTCTTTTCCCAACATAAATAACTTCGCAATCAGGACTTGCCTCTTTGACGATCTCTGGAGGAATTAAGGCATCATGAACCAAAGCATCACAATTCCTTATCAAACGCAAAGCTTTCAAAGTTATCAACTCTGGATCTCCAGGTCCTGAACCAACTAAATAAACAATTCCCAATTTTTTTGATCAATATGTAAAGTATAGTAATAAATGAACCTATGAATCGTCATATAAAACTTGAATTCAACCACAGAAACAAACCTTAATAAAAAAACATTGTTAAGTGCATTTATAACTTTATTAAATGATAGGCTTGGGGAAAGCATTGTATTTCCTTTATTACCCTTTTTATTAGATAAATTTAATAGTAGCGGCAGTACACTTGGATTCTTAGCAGGTACATATGCTATTGCTCAATTTGCGGTTTCTCCTCTTATTGGTGCTTTAAGTGATAGGTATGGAAGAAAACCAATAATTAGTATTTGCGTCTCAGGTTCAGTTATTGGATTAACCATATTCGCTATTACTGTAAGTCTTAATTGGAACAATCTTTTACCTCTTTGGGCAAGTTCACTGCCTATTATTCTTCTTTTTGTAGCGAGGATAATAGATGGGATTAGTGGAGGAACGGCTGCTACAGCAACAGCTGTTTTAGCAGATATTTCAACACCAAAAACAAGAGCAAAAACTTTTGGTCTAATAGGTGTTGCCTTTGGTTTAGGGTTCTTGTTAGGACCTGGACTTGGAACAACATTAGCAAAATTCAGTGTTACTTTACCTGTATGGGTTGCGGCAGGAATAGCAAGCTTAAATTTATTTCTAGTAATTAAATTACTGCAAGAGACCCATCCAATTGATAAGAGAAAAAGGTTACCAAGGAAAAGAGAATTAAACCCGTTTTCTCAACTAAAAAAAGTTTTTGAAAATAAATCCATAAGGACACTTTGCTTGGCATTCTTTATCTTTTTTATGGCCTTTAATGGTTTTACAGCAATATTAGTTCTATACCTAAAACAAGCATTTGAGTGGACTCCAGAGATAGCAAGTTTAACTTTTGTAGTTGTTGGAATTATTGCAATGATTGTGCAAGGTGGTTTAATAGGACCTTTAGTAAACAAATTTGGTGAGCTTAAATTAACTATTGTTGGTACTGGATTCGTAATGACTGGATGTATCCTCCTAATAGCTGCTACGAAAGATAATGCAATTCCTTCGGTATTTACTGCAGTTGCTATATTAGCTTGTGGTACAGGTCTTGTGACCCCTTGTTTAAGAGCATTAATATCCAGAAAGTTGAATTCTTCTTCCCAAGGAGCAATATTGGGCAGTTTACAAGGTTTACAAAGTTTTGGTACTTTTATAGGAGCAGCAGGAGCTGGTCTTGCATATGATGTGATTGGAACAAAAAGTCCTTTTTACATAACATCCGTGATGCTTTTTGGAGCAATGATATTAATTTCAGGAAAATTTAACCTTAGAAATAATAAATCGCAAAATGAATAATAAGGATTTTGAAAAAAATTATATAAATAGAGAATTAAGTTGGATCAAATTTAATGAAAGAGTACTTTTAACTGGGATGGAAAGTAGTTACAAAGTTTTAGACAAAATAAAATTATGCTCTATTTTCAGTAATAATCTTGATGAATTTTTTATGGTCAGAGTAGCCTCTTTAAAAGCACAAGTTGAAGCAGACATACATAAAAAAAGTATTGATGGATTAACACCTTTAGAGCAGTTAAATATCATCAATAAAAGAGTTAAAAAGTTAACTAATCTTCAGGAGAATTATGTAAACGAAGAACTAAAAAATGAACTTCACAATTCAGGTATCTTAATTAATAAATATAAAAATCTCTCAGATCAAGAAAAAAAATGGTGTGATAATTACTTCTTAAACTCTATTTTCCCATTATTAACTCCATTAGTAGTCGATCCAGCACACCCTTTTCCATTTATAAGTAATTTAAGTCTTAATTTAGCAGCAATTATAACTGATTCAGATTCATCAAAAAATCAATTTGTAAGAGTTAAAATCCCAACTAAGAATATTGGTCGTTTCGTTCAAATACCAAATGAAATCGTTAATAAAACAAGCCATAAAGAACATTACTTCATAACAGTAGAAGATTTAATTGGGAACAATTTAAACAAATTATTTTCTGGAATGAAATGTATAAGCTACTCATTTTTCAGAGTTACAAGAGATGCAGATTTAGAACTAAAAGAGCTTGAAGCTGATGATCTTCTTCTAGCGATTGAGAAAAGTCTACAGAAAAGAAGAATAGGGGGAGAAGTTGTTAGGCTTGAAGTAGAAGAAACAATTCCTAGCGAAATTCTAAATTTATTAATAGATGGAATTTCTATTGCAAAAGAATATATTTATTTTTCAAAAAGTCTTTTAGGTTTGGATGATTTAGGATTACTAACAAAAATCAATAGACAAGATTTAAAAGAGAATCTATCTATAGGAACAACACATAAATCTTTAAAAGATCTCAGCGTCCTATCTGACACAAAAACCAAATCAATTTTTAGTTTACTTAGAAAAGAAAACATACTCCTACATCACCCTTATGACTTATTCGCAACCTCAATTGAGGAATTTATAAATAAAGCTGCGGATGATCCATTGGTAATGGCTATAAAAATTACTTTATATCGTGTCTCTAAAGACTCACCAATAATTGAAGCTCTTATTAGAGCAGCTGAGAATGGGAAAGAAGTAATGACTCTTGTAGAATTGAAAGCAAGATTTGACGAAGATAATAATATACAATGGGCAAAACAGCTTGAGCAGGCAGGTATTCATGTCGTTTATGGAATCATTGGATTTAAAACTCATACAAAAATATGCCTAGTGATAAGAAAAGAGAAAGGTAGATTAAGGAATTATTTTCACATTGGAACTGGAAACTATAACTCCATCACATCCAAAATTTATACTGATATAGGATTTCTATCAACTGATACAGAGATAGCATCAGATCTTATTGAATTATTTAATTATTTATCAGGTTTTTCAAAACAAAGAAATTATAAAAAGCTTTTAGTATCTCCCTTCTCTATGAGAAAAAAATTTATTTCTCTAATTGAAAGGGAAATTATCAATACAAAAGATGGTAAAAAAGGAGAGATTATTGCAAAAATGAATTCTTTGGTAGATCCTGAAATTATAGAATTACTTTATAAAGCTTCAAAAAGTGGAGTAAAAATAAAACTATTAATTAGAGGTATATGCTGTTTATATCCACAACGAAAGAATTTAAGTGAAAATATTACCGTTATTAGCATTATTGGCCATCTTTTAGAACATTCAAGAATATTTTGGTTTTATAACAATAATAATCCCGAAGCATTTATTGGAAGCGCAGATTGGATGCGAAGAAATCTAGATAGAAGAATTGAAGCGGTTGCTCCAATAGAAGATAAAAGATTAAAAGAAAAATTACATAATTTATTACTTATTTATCTAAACGATAATTATACTGCTTGGGAAATGGATGCACAGGGAAACTACTTTAAAAAAGGTAAAAATAAGTCAGGCAAAAGTTCTCAATTTGAACTTATAAAAAGATGGGATTAGTTTAACAGATATTACATTTTAATAAATTTCTTAACATTTTAATATTTTTTTTATTTTAAAAAAAATCAGTGAAGGCAATGATTTTGATTAAAAAAGGGAATAAAATGGTCGGAGAGACTTTTAAGTTTCAACTCAAAAGTAGTCTTTGTTGCTATTTCAGTGCTAACTTTCTAAAAAATCCACTTATGGAGGCCAGGGTGATGGGGATCCCTCTGGAATCTGGAAAAACTTCTTCAAAATCCATTGGAGAAACTAGATTACCAAATACCGCGAGAATTGCTCGCGCAAACCAAACCAATAAATCTAGCATTGCTGGAAAAAACAATCAAAGAAAATCTGTTAGGCAGATTACTGATTCTATTGGTTACTACTTAAGCACGATTGGGAGAGTTCCTCTGTTAACTGCAGCAGAGGAAATTGAATTAGCTCATCATGTTCAAAACATGAAAAAAATTCTTACTATTCCTGAAATCGAGAGGAATTTAAAAAATAAACAACAGATTAGAATGGGCAAAAAAGCCCGAGATAGAATGATGGCAGCAAATTTACGTTTAGTTGTATCAGTTGCTAAAAAGTATCAGAATCAAGGGTTAGAACTTCTTGATTTAGTTCAAGAAGGTGCAATTGGACTTGAAAGGGCTGTCGACAAATTCGACCCCGCTATGGGATATAAATTTTCAACTTATGCTTATTGGTGGATAAGGCAGGGAATGACAAGAGCCATCGATAATAGTGCAAGAACAATTCGTCTCCCAATACATATAAGTGAAAAGTTATCAAAAATGAGAAGAGTCTCCAGAGAACTTTCACATAAACTGGGAAGGCAACCAAATAGACTTGAACTATCTAGTGCCATGGGAATTGAACAAAAAGATTTAGAAGATTTAGTCTCTCAGAGTGCTCCATGTGCATCACTAGACGCTCATGCAAGAGGAGAAGAAGACAGGAGTACTTTAGGGGAATTAATTCCAGATCCTAACTGCGAGGAACCTATGGAAGGGATGGATAGAACCATTCAAAAAGAACATTTGGGAGGATGGCTAGCTCAACTTAACGAAAGAGAGCAAAAAATAATGAGACTGCGCTTTGGTTTAGATGGTGAAGAACCACTTACTTTAGCTGAAATAGGAAGACAAATTAATGTTTCTAGAGAAAGGGTTAGACAATTAGAAGCGAAAGCTATTCTTAAACTCAGAGTGATGACAAATCATCATCAGGCAGCTTAAATAACTTTGTTAAAATATTTTCTAATAATTGTTTATATTATTTCAGTTTTTTCAATTGCAATAATTTATAGAAAGATTCAACCCAATAATAAAGAGTTACTTAGAAAAATTATCCATATTGGGATAGGCCCTTTAATTCCAATCGCAAAATATTTTGAAATCTCTAAAAATTTCGCTGCATATTTTACATTCTTAATATTTATCCTAATAGCGATTAATTATATTTATAAATTATTCCCAATAATTGAAAACGTTGAAAGAAAAAGTTATGGGACACTATTTTATTGCTTAAGTTTATTTATTTTAATAATGCTTTTTTGGGATAAAGATCCTAATTCACTAGTAGTTGGATTTTTTATAATGACTTTCGGAGACGGATTTGCAGGATTAATTGGTAAAAATATCTCATCTAAGAATTGGCTAATATTTAATCAAAGAAAATCTTTATTAGGAACATTCACTATGTTTACAACAAGTTTACTTGTATTAATTTCAACTTGCTTTTATATGGATTTTTCATTAAATAGTAATTATCTATTGATAGCTGCAATTGCTACAACTTTAGAACAAGTAAGCATATATGGAATTGATAATTTGACAGTTCCAATTATTTCAGCAATATCTTTTAACCATTTAATAATGAATCTTTAAATCAATTAATAGAGTTATATAGTGTTGATAAAAGATTCTCTGTAGTTTGTATATTTATGCAAGCATCAGTAATACTTTTGCCATATTCTAAATTGTTATTATTTAATAATTTCTGATTACCTTCTTTAATATGACTCTCTAACATAACACCAAGAATATTTCTCTCACCATTATTTATCTGTTGAGCGACGTTTATCAGAACATTTCCTTGCTTTTTGAAATCCTTATTAGAGTTACCATGGCTACAATCTATCATTACTTTATTAGGTAAATTAATCTTTAAAAGTTCAGAGGCTATATTATTTACATGATCGGCTTCAAAGTTCGGACCTTTAGAACCACCTCTAAGAACAATATGTCCATCTGGATTTCCCGTAGTATTTATTATAGAAGCAAATCCATCATTATTAACTCCTAAAAAATGATGAGACTTTGCGGCTGATTGAATTGCATTTATCGCCGTAGTAAAAGAACCATCAGTTCCATTCTTAAAACCAATAGGCATAGACAAACCTGAAGCCATTTCTCTATGAGTTTGACTTTCAGTGGTCCTTGCACCGATAGCCGTCCAACTTATTAAGTCAGCAATATATTGAGGAACAATAGGATCTAAAAGTTCTGTTGCAGATGGGATTTTTTGAGAAGCTAAATACAAAAGCAAACTTCTCGCTCTTCTTAAACCAGTATTGATATCGTAAGAGCCATCAAGATGAGGATCATTTATTAATCCTTTCCAACCTATAGTTGTCCTAGGCTTTTCAAAATAAACTCTCATTACTATTTCCAATTTATCCTGATATAAATTTCTAAATTTTTGAATATAAGAAGAATACTCTTTTGCAGCTTCAATATCATGAATAGAACAAGGGCCGACAATCACTAATAATCGTGTGTCATTTTTATGCAAAATATTTTGTATTGATCTTCTTGTTTTAGAGACGGTATTGGCAGAGGTATAATCAAGAGGTAAATCCTGATGAAGTTGTCTTGGAGGTATTAATGGACGAGTCTCAACAACATGCAAATCAGATGTTTTTTCCAAAGATTGATTATTTGATGAAATTGTCATTGATGATTGATCGAATAGAAATTTCTAAAAAGCATTCATGAATACTCTCCTTCACAATATTAAAAATAACAATAGTTTAGGAATTAAACCTCACTAATGAAGAATTTGGAAACATTGCTAAAAGATTATACTGATCATGTGGCTGAGAGGGCTACTTTAGGTATACCTCCTTTACCTTTGAATGCTGAGCAAACTAATATTGTTACAGAACTATTAGAGATATCAGATTTATCTGAAAGTGAATATCTTCTGAACTTATTAAAAAATAGAGTCCCTCCAGGAGTAGACGAAGCTGCATATGTAAAAGCAAGTTGGCTAACAGCTCTTGCAAATGGTGAAAAACATTGCAAATTAATCAATCCTCAAAACTCAATAGAAATTTTAGGTACAATGATAGGTGGATATAATGTTAATTCGTTATTTGAGATTTTAAAAAAAGAGGATAAAATTCTTTCTCAAACTGCCGCAAATGTTTTAAAAAAAACAATACTTGTCTACGATACCGCAAATGATGTATTCGAACTTGCCTCAAAAAATATATATGCGAAAGAAGTTATAAATAGTTGGGCAAATGCCGAATGGTTCACTTCAAAGAAACCACTTCCAGAGGAGATAGTATGTATTGCCTTTAAAATTGATGGAGAAACAAATACTGATGATTTATCTCCAGCAGTTCATGCAACATCTAGACCAGATATTCCTCTTCATTCTTTATCAATGCTTGAGTTTAAAGATAAGAATGCCTTAAATACCCTCGCAGAATTACGTAAAGAACAATTACAGATAGCATATATCGGTGACGTTGTTGGAACAGGAAGTTCTAGAAAATCTGCAATAAATTCTTTAATTTGGCATATCGGAGAAGAGATTCCCTATGTTCCGAATAAAAAGACTGGAGGTATTGTTATTGGAGGGAAAATTGCTCCTATTTTCTTTAATACTGCGCAGGATTCGGGAGCATTTCCCATTGAAGCAGATGTTGATAAGATTAAGACAGGAGATATTTTAAAAATTTTTCCATATAAAGGATTACTAAAAAAATATAATAAAGATAATAAAAATGAAACAATTATAAGCAAATTTGAATTAAAGCCATCCACAATTACTGATGAAATTCAAGCTGGCGGAAGAATAAACTTAATGATTGGAAGAGCACTCACAGATAAAATAAGAAATAAACTAAATTTAAATTCAAGTAATTTATTTATACGTCCACAAAATTTATCCTGTGATAATGAAGGATTTACTCAAGCACAAAAAATTGTTGGGAAAGCTTGCGGACTAAAAGGAATTTCTCCAGGCATGACATGTGAACCAATAATGACAACAGTAGGAAGTCAAGACACTACTGGGCCAATGACAAGAGATGAACTTAAAGAATTAGCATGTTTAGGTTTTACTGCAGATTTAGTAATGCAGAGTTTTTGCCATACGGCTGCATATCCTAAACCTGTAGATCTTATAACTCATAAGGAATTACCTGACTTTATATCTCAAAGAGGCGGTGTAGCTTTAAAACCAGGTGATGGAATAATACACAGCTGGTTAAATAGAATGCTGCTACCTGACACTGTAGGGACAGGAGGAGATAGTCATACAAGATTTCCTCTTGGCATTTCATTCCCAGGAGGTTCTGGAATAGTAGCGTTTGCAGCTGCAATAGGCTCTATGCCATTAAATATGCCTGAGTCAGTCTTAGTAAAATTTAAAGGAAAATTGCTTCCAAGTATAACTTTAAGAGATTTAGTAAATGCAATTCCCCTCTTTGCTATTAAAAAAGGTCTGTTAACTGTTGCTAAGTCAAATAAGAAAAATATTTTTAATGGGAAAATCATGGAAATAGAAGGATTACCAGATTTAAAACTTGAACAAGCATTTGAATTAACTGATGCAACAGCTGAAAGATCATGTGCTGGGAGCACAATATTGCTATCAGAAGAGACTGTAGAGGAATATTTGCGCAGTAATATATGTCTTTTAGAAAAAATGATTGAAAGTAATTATCAAGATTCAAAATCAATCAAGAGAAGAATTGAAGATATGAAAAATTGGATTAAAAACCCAAACTTACTAAAAGCTGATAAAAATGCTTCTTATGAAGAGATTATTGAAATTGATTTAGCAACAGTTACAGAGCCTATAGTGGCTTGTCCTAATGATCCAGACAATGTAAAAGAAATATCTGATGTAGCAAATACAAAAATAGATGAAGTATTTATAGGATCTTGCATGACCAACATTGGGCATTATCGCGCCGCAGCAAAGGTTCTTGAAGGTATTCAAGCTCTCGAAGCAAAGCTTTGGATTTGCCCACCTACAAAAATGGATGAAGATATCTTAATACAAGAAGGTTACTATAAAATATTTGAAGATTGTGGAGCCAGATTAGAGTTGCCAGGTTGTTCTTTATGCATGGGGAACCAAGCCAGAGTTAATGATGGAGCCATTGTATTTTCAACTAGCACAAGGAACTTTGATAATAGACTTGGAAAGAATGCTCAAGTATTTTTAGGTAGTGCAGAACTTGCGGCAGTATGTGCATTACTAGGGAGAATACCTGAGAAAGACGAATATATAAATATAACTAAAAATAAAATTAATCCATACTCCAAAACACTTTATCGCTACCTTCAATTTGATGAAATGAAAAACTTCAGTTTACTAAAATAATTCATCATCATGAACAGTTTAATTCAAGAAAAAACAAATAAATCAGCACGAAGTATTAAAAAATTACTCAAACAAAGATCATTAATAGTAGTTATTGCTCTTTTATTAACTGGCTTGGGAGCTTCGATAACAAGTATTTCTTTTAAAACAGGTATTTATTTCATAAATAATTGGAGATTAGAACTTCTAAATCATTTCCCCTCTTTTATTGTATTGCCTTTATTTGGCCTAACAGGAGGAGCTTTATCTGGTCAACTAATAAAAAGCTTTGCTCCAGCAGCTAAAGGTTCTGGTGTTAGTCAAATTATGGGATTTTTAAGGCATAAAAAAGTTCCAATGAATATAAGAGTTGGATTAGTGAAACTCATCTCTGGAATAATTGCTATCGGCAGTGGTTTCCCACTTGGGCCAGAAGGTCCTTCTGTTCAAATGGGAGGGTCTGTTGCATGGCAAATGGCTACATGGCTTAAAGCTCCACTATCATTTAGAAGAGTAATAGTTGCAGCAGGAGGTGGGGCAGGTATAGCAGCTGTTTTTAGCGCTCCATTAGGTGGTTTCATTTATGCAATTGAAGAGTTATTAAATTCTGCAAGACCTGTTGTTTTATTATTGGTAGTTGTAACTACTTTCATCGCCGACTCATCAGCAGACATTATTCAAGCTTTAGGTTTAGATCCTAAAGCCGGCGGATTTGACTTTAACTTAGGATTTCTAATACAAAAAGAATATAATCCCTCTGTATTTTTCTTACCTATTGATTTCATCTATCTTGTGTTACTAGGAATAATTATTGGACTATTGGCAGAACTATATAGTAATTATGTCTTAATGATGCAAAATCTTGGCAAAAAATGGTATGAAAATAAATTTGTATTAAAAATGAGTATTTGTGGATTAATTCTTGGGAGTATCTACGCTTTTTTACCAAGCAGTTTTCATAATTTAGATGAATTACAAAAAATAATTGCCGAACAAAATACAAATATAAATATTGCTATTTTAGCAGTACTTGTCTTATTCATTACAACAGGACTAGCTGCTGCCTCAGGTGCTCCGGGAGGCTTATTTTATCCAATGTTAACGTTGGGAGGAGCTATTGGCCTCATAATGGGAAGCTGGGTTGAAATCGTTACTGGTCATGCTCCAAGTACATTTATTTTTGCTGGTATGGGGGCTTTTGTTGCAGGATGCTCAAGAACTCCAATTACTGCAATGTTTTTAGCATTTGCATTAACTAAAGATTTATTAATAATGAAACCAGTGCTTATATGTTGCATAACAAGTTTTTTAATAGCGAGAGCTTTTAATGATAAATCTATATATGAAAGACAGATACAAATTGAGATTGAACAACCAAAAGAAAATATTTATTAGTCAAAAACTGCTGTTTTTCTTTTATAAACAAAAACTTGATGATTTAAATGAAGACGAACTGCTCTTGCTAAGGCAACTCTCTCTATATCTCGACCTTTTCTAATCAAATCTACGACTTCATCTCTATGACTAACAGATACTGTACATTGTTCTATGATTGGGCCTTCATCAAGTTCTTCTGTTACATAATGAGCTGTAGCTCCAATTAATTTCACCCCTCTCTTCCATGCACGATGATATGGTTGAGATCCCTTAAAAGCCGGCAAAAAAGAATGATGGATATTAATGATTGATGAAAATTCCTTTAAAAATGAATCACTTAAAATCTGCATATATTTTGCTAAGACAACAAGTTTAATATTGTACTTATGTAAAAGGTCTAAAATTTTTTTTTCAATTTCTTGTTTAGAGTTTTTAGAGGTTTTAAAATAGATATATTCAGCGTCGAAATCATTAGCAATACTTTTTAATTCAGGATGATTAGAAATAATCAATGGTACTTTCATTTTTAGTTCTCCATTACGCACTCTCCAAAGTAGATCAATCAAACAATGATTTTGTTTGCTTACAAAAATTGCTACATTAGGTATTTCATCAGAATAATTTATATTGAATGTGCCATTTATATCTCTTATAACTTTTTCTAGCTCATTATTAATTTGATTTTTATTAAAGGGATAATCTTTTACCTTCCACTCTATTCTACTTAGAAATAAACCTGCATCTTGATCTGTATGATGATCAGAATGTTGAATATTACCTCCATAATCTGATATCCAACTAGTTATTTTGCTAACTAATCCAGGACGGTCAGGGCAGACAACTCTTAAGATAATTGAAGGTAGTTCCAAAAAATTACTAATATCAAAGTAGTAAGAGGACTTAATACAATATATCAATGAATAGTTCAAAAGAGAATCTTCAATCTTTTCAAATATTAATTATTGGATCGGGAATAATTGGAAAATTTAATGCATTAGAATTATCTAAACTTGGTTGTAAAGTCTCATTAATAGATCCTTGTCAAAAAAAGAATAGTAGCAATGCTGCCCTTGGAATATTAATGGGTAAAATTTATCAAAAGCGCACTGGTAGAAGTTGGAAACTAAGAAAAAAGAGTCTTGAATTATGGCCAAAGTGGCTAAAAGAATTTAATAAGATAAACCCTAATTTAGTTTTTGAAAAACCTTTAATTCAAATGACCACTGATGAAAATAAGTTTAAAAAAATGAAAGATTTTGTACTTAAACATCCCAACGATAATTTACAAATATTAGAAAAAAATTTTTGTATAGTAGAAAATATTCATAATATATTTGGAACAAATAAAATCAAAGGTATTATTTCTTATGATGATGGAAGAATAAATCCAAAATTATTATTAAAAACAATAGATAATCTTCTAATAAAGAAAAATATTAACACGATCAAAGATGAAGTTATTACAGTAAGAAAAGTTAGAGATCAGTGGATCTCCACACTCAAAGGAGGGAAAAGCATTTCATCAAAAGTAATAATATTATGTAATTCTCTCAATGCCTTAAAACTAATCAAAAATAATACATACAATTTGCAATTAAAGCCAGTACTAGGACAGGCAGTAGAAATATTAAATGAAGATAATTCAATTAATTTTCTCAATCTGCCAAAAGTTATGAGTATTAATGGTAAAAACATAATACCTCTTAGCAAAAATAGGTTAATATTAGGATCAACTGACGAGAATGATCTAAAACCAATACAAGAAAAAATTACAGAACTTACAAATTTTATAGAAGAAAAACCTAGATGGCTTGATTCAAAAAAAATATCGAAAAAATGGTATGGGATAAGATCACGACCTATTGGTGAGCCATCTCCCTTATTAAAATCATTAGACGATGGCCTCATTTTATGTGCAGGTTTTTATAAGAATGGGATATTACTTGCCCCCGCCTGTTCGCATTGGGTATCAAAAGAAATTAAAAAATATATTTAAATTACTTACTCTCTGTAAAATCAGCATCTATAACATCCTCTCCATCACTATCAGAAGAATTACCTGCATCAGGACCATCTGATGGCGCCTGATTTCCTGGTTGCTGATAAACAGAAGATCCTACCGCATATAATTCTTTCTGTAACTCTTCTAAAAGTTTTTTCATAGATTCATAATCTTCTTTATCAATAGCTTCTTTTAGCGCTTTACTCTTCTCTTCAACTTTTGCTTTTGTTGAAGCATCTATTTTATCTCCTAATTCTGTCAATTGCTTTTCAGTTTGATATACAAGTGTTTCAGATTGATTCTTCAAATCTATTCTTTCTCTTTTCTCTTTATCTGCGGATGCATTAGATTCTGCATCTTTTACCATCTTCTCAACTTCGTTATCAGAAAGAGTAGAGGCTCCCGTAATTGATATGCTTTGCTCCTTACCACTCCCTTTATCTTTTGCGGTTACACTTAAAATTCCATTTGCATCAATATCAAAAGTGACTTCAATTTGAGGAACTCCTCTTGGAGCAGAGGGTATTCCGTCTAATCTAAAAGTACCTAAACTCTTATTATCAGAAGCCATTTCTCTTTCACCTTGTAGTACATGAATTTCAACATTTGTTTGTCCATCAACAGCTGTTGAATAAGTTTCAGACTTCTTAGTTGGTACTGTAGTATTTCTAGAGATCATTTTAGTCATTACTCCACCTAGCGTTTCTACGCCAAGAGATAAAGGGGTAACATCTAATAATAAAATATCTTTAACTTCCCCAGCCAAGACTCCTCCTTGTATTGCTGCTCCGACTGCGACAACCTCATCCGGATTAACTGTTTGATTAGGATCTTTACCAGTTACTCTTTTAACAAGCTCTTGCACAGCAGGCATACGCGTAGAACCGCCTACCATAACAATCTCGTCAATTTCACCTGTTGATAGCTTGGCATCCTTTAGAGCCTGCTCTACAGGAACACGACAACGATCTATGAGCTTTGAAGCTAATTCCTCAAATTTAGCTCTAGTTAAATTCAGATCAAGATGTTTTGGGCCTTCTGGAGTCGCAGTAATAAAAGGTAGATTAATTTCACTCTGTGTAGCATTTGAAAGCTCTATCTTTGCTTTCTCAGCTGCCTCAGTTAGTCTTTGAAGTGCTTGTTTATCTTGTCTCAAGTCAATACCTTCATTACTTTTAAATGAACTTGCTAAGTGATCAACAATACATTTATCAAAGTCATCACCACCTAGATGAGTATCACCTGAAGTAGAGAGAACTTCAAAAACACCATCACCAACTTCCAATACTGAGACGTCAAAAGTTCCTCCACCTAAATCAAATACTAAAATTCTTTCATTACTTTTTTTATCAAGTCCATAAGCTAAAGCTGCTGCAGTTGGCTCATTAATAATTCGTAGAACTTCAAGTCCAGCAATTTTACCTGCATCTTTTGTTGCTTGTCTCTGTGAATCATTAAAATATGCAGGAACAGTTATTACTGCTTGAGTAATATTTTCGCCAAGGTATTTACCTGCATCTTCGGATAATTTTCTTAAAACTTGAGCACTTACTTCTTCTGGTGAGAATTGTTTCTCTAAAACAGGACATTTTAATTTGACACTTGAACCAGATTTTTCAACACCATAACTAACTTCCTTAGATTCCTCATTAACCTCATCAACTCTTCTTCCTACAAATCTTTTAGATGAATAAAAAGTATTTTCAGGATTCATCACAGCTTGCCTTTTTGCAATTTGCCCAACTAACTGATCTTGATTTTTGGTATATGCAACAACAGATGGTGTAGTTCTGAAACCCTCAGCATTTGCTATTACAGTAGGTTTACCACCTTCCATAACTGCGACACAACTATTAGTTGTTCCTAAATCAATTCCAACAACCTTACCCATGCGAAAAAATTCTACTTAACAATCTACATAATCGGTCATCTTCGTCCTTATTGTTACTCATAAACGAGGTGTGGTTTCCGAACAAATAACTTTTTTTTTTCAAAAATCTCCAAAATGATTAGTAGCAAAACATCATTTCTTGCATTGATTGGCAATCCTGTAAATCACTCACTTTCGCCAATAATGCAAAACGCAGCAATAAAATATCTTGGTCTGGATTTGGTTTATTTAGCTATACCATGCAAAGATGAAGATTTTAATTCAACAATTAATACTTTAAAAAAAATTAATTGTAAAGGATTAAACATAACTATCCCATTTAAAGAAAAAGTTTTGGATCTATGCAGTGAAATTTCACCAACAGCAAAAAAAATCAAAGCCATAAACACTTTAAAATTAAATGAAAAGAATGAATGGAGTGGTACTAATACAGATATTGAAGGATTCATTTATCCCCTAAAAAAATATGATTTAAAAGAAAAAAAAGGTATAGTTCTTGGTTCAGGAGGTGCTTCTAGGGCAGCTATTCAAGGATTATTAGAATTAAAACTTTCTGAGATCAATGTTATATCTCGCAATAAAAATACTTTAAAAAGAATTCTCAATGATTTCCCAGAAGATATTAAAGGAATTATTTATGAAGAGAGCAATGTACTTAATAATGACTTAATTGCAGAGGCAGATGTAATAGTTAATTCAACGCCTGTAGGGATGAAAGGAATAACAAATGAAGAAAATTTTATACCCTTTGGGAAAAACCTATGGAAAGCACTAAGCTCAAAAACTATTATTTACGATTTAATTTATAACCCAAGGCCAACCGAATTGTTAAAATATGGTCTTAAAAAAAATTGTATCGCAATTGATGGATTAGATATGCTTGTTGCTCAAGGAGCTAAATCTTTATCATACTGGACTGAAGTAGAAGAAGTGCCAATAGAGATTATGAAAGATGCTTTAAAAAATTCTCTTAAAATTTAAAAATACTTAAATTTTACTTCAAAAATATAAACCACAATACTGTATTGTAGAAGATGAACAGACGCTCATTATATATGAGCCAATATGACCTAGTCTGAAATTATGAACGATCAACAAATTTATTACGAAACAATGTATATCCTTCGTCCGGATATTGCTGAAGAAAAGGTTAGTGAACATATTGAGAAATATAATAAGCTTCTTGAAAAACTTGGAGGTAAAATTCTTGATAGCCAAATGAGAGGTAAAAGAAGATTAGCTTATCCAATTGGCAAACATAGAGAAGGAATATATGTACAACTTAGCCATCAAGGAGATGGTCAACATATTTCAAAGATTGAAAAAACTATGCGTCTTAGTGAAGATGTTATTAGGTATATGACTGTAAAACAAGACGGGCCTTTGCCAACTCCTAAGCCATCAAAAAATCCAAAAATCTCGGATAACAAAGAAGATGTTCAAGAAACTAAAGAAGCTCAAGATGAAACAAAATCAGAAAACGAAGCAAAAAGAACATCCTCTAAAGATAAAACTATAGAGTCCAAAGAAAAAATAGCTGAAAAAACAGAATAATCAATCCTTAAATTGTTTTGAATTTAATTCAGCCCATATTTTATTTGACATACCCCACATATAAATAAAACCTTCAGCATGTTTATGATTAAATTTATCTGAATGACTATAAGTTGCTAAGTCCTCACGATAAAGTGAGTTGGTTGTTGATGATCTACCAATAATAGTTGCATTAGCTTTAAATAGCCTTATCTTTACAATTCCATTAACAACTTCTTGAGTATTTTGAATAAATCCATCCAAAGCATTCTTTAATGGGCTAAACCAATAACCTTGATAAACTAATTGAGCCCATTTCTTTTCTATTAACATCTTAAAATCTAATAAATCATCAGTTAATGTTAATGTCTCCAATTCTTGATGAGCCTTTATTAATAGAAGTAAACCTGGCGTTTCATAAATTTCTCTGCTTTTAATGCCTACAACCCTATCTTCCATCATATCTATTCTCCCAAAACCATGTTTTCCTGCGACTAAATTAGCTTTAGTAATGATATCTTTTCTGGATAAATTTTCTCCATCTATAGCAACAGGAAATCCATTTTTAAATTCTATTTCAATATCTTGAGGGACTTCTGGGGCATTGTTAGTGGAAGAAGTCATTTCAAAAATATCTTCGCTAGGTAGTCTCATAGGATCTTCTAATAATCCTGCCTCAATACTTCTCCCTAAAAGATTGACATCGATTGAATAAGGAGATTTTTTTGAAACAGGTGCAGGTATTCCAAATTTTTCTCCGTAAGCGATAGCTTCCTCTCTACTCAAGTTCCATTCTCTTGCAGGAGTAATAATTTCCAAATCTGGAGCCAAAGCATTGATGGCCAAATCAAACCTAACCTGATCATTACCTTTCCCTGTACATCCATGTGCTACTGCTTCAGCATTATATTCTCTTGCCACAGCAACCAGTTCTTTAGCAATTAAAGGCCTTGCTAGAGCGGTTGACAAAGGATATTTATTCCCATAAAGAGCATTTGCCCTAATAGCAGGAAAAGCATAATTACCGACAAAAGTATCTACTAAATTACCTATTAAAGAAATTGAAGCTCCTGATTTTAAAGCTTTATCTCTAATTATTTTAAGATCTTCTCCTTGCCCTAGATCAGCAACAAGAGTTATAACTTCCTCAACAGAATATTTATCTTTTAAATAGGGGATACAAATACTTGTATCTACTCCTCCTGAATAAGCAAGAACAACTCTTTTTACTGAACCCATGTAAATTCTCCAGAGATATTAATTGGGGTGATTTTAGAAAATTAACTTTTAGATAATTTACTTAAAACTAATATTAATGTAACTAATATAGAAGGACCAAAAACTAATAAATAAACATGATAATTATTAATTAATAAAATTTCAGCATTATAATTACTATAAATTTTAAACAGTAAAGATATAAGAACCGAAATTGGCCATATTAGTAACAATTTATAATTTTTTTTTAAAAACAATTATTTTAAAAATACACAATTTGTATTATTCTATAGTAGAAAAGAAATTTTTTTATGGAAACGAATAAATTGCAGTTGAGATTACGAGAAATTGCTGAGATTAATCCTGCTCTTACTTGCTATTCTAGAGATGATGCAGCTCCAGTACTTCCATTGAGAGAAGAACCAGACTTACTATCTTGGCTGGAAACTACTGGAAGATTAGTTACTGAAGAGTCAAATGAATCTCAAGAAATTAGCACGATAGAAGAAGAAGAATTATCAGCACTTATGGGAGAGAAAGAAGACTATAAAGGTGAAGATGATGTATTAACTGATGACTGGGAAGATTAAAAAAAGTAATTTTTATTCTTTATTTGTTGCAATAACATTTTCCGTATTATTTAGTTCCTACTACACAAATAAAATAAGCATCATATTTTTATTTTTAATTAGTTTCTCAACTTCACTAATAACAAATTATTTTGGATTAAAAGTAACAAGAAAATTTAAATTTCTCCAAAAAATTCGAGAAGAAAGTCCTTCTAGACATAAAAACAAAGAAAATACTCCAACTCTGGGAGGACTTTTCTTTATCCCAATCTTTTTAATTGTTCTTATTTTTGTTGATTTAAATTTTAATGCGATCAAAATATTATCTATTTATACTATTTTGGGATATTTTTTAATAGGATTAACTGATGATTGTTTAAGTATAAAAAATAAAACAAATTTAGGTCTTAAAGGAAGAGATAAACTTGCTTTTCAAATCGTAATTACTTTATTTTTAATATTATTCTCAGCTCAATTTAATTTAATAAATTCACAAATAAGAGTTTTGGAAAATTTTTATATTGATTTAAAAGGATTTATTTATCCAATATCTTTTCTCACAGTAATAGGAATGAGCAATGCAGTTAATTTAAGTGATGGACTCGATGGATTAGTCGCAGGATGTAGTTCAATAATTTTCTGTGGTTTAGGGACTGAGATATTACTTAGTAATAGTGAATATATAGGATTTAGCTTATTATGTTTTGCGATGGCTGGTTTAAGCTTAGGTTTCTTGAAATTTAATGTATATCCTGCGAAAATTTTTATGGGAGACACCGGATCATTATGTATAGGTGCAATTATTGGATTAATTTGCATTTTTACAAACAGCTTTCTTACTGTCTTGATTTTTGCGGGAATTTTTATAGTTGAAACTTTATCAGTAATATTTCAGGTATTATTTTTCAAACTCACAAAGCAATTTACGGGCAGAGGAAAACGTATATTTTTAATGTCACCTCTTCATCATCACTTTGAGTTAATTGGAATTCCAGAAGTAAAAATAGTTGATTATTTTTGGAAAACAAACATTTTATTGGTAATTTTAGGTATAGTTTTAAAAATTAGTTTTTAAAATGAGTTTTTTTACTTGGAAAGACAGAGGTTTAACTAGTGACTGCTCAAGTCTTGAATCAATGGCATCAAGATTTGAAGAAACAGCTAAACTTATGAAAAATTTATCTAAAAAGGGATTTAAATTAAAAAAAGATAAAAATCGTCAATTCATTATCCATTCTGATCCAGAGGTATTTGACGAATGGGGCTTTATTAGCGAAGAACGTCCATTTAAACAACTTAGCTTAATACCAGAAGATGACAACATTCTTAATTTATGATTATTCTGATACACATTAAATAAGTAATTTCTAACATGATTATCCCAACTAAAATGTCTACTAACAGCCTCAATTCCATTCCTACTCCATAATTTCCAATGAGATTTGCTTGATAATGCTTTTTCAAGAGCATTCTTTAAAGCATTCAAATCAGTAACATCTGTTAATAGACCATTCTCACATTTTGACTTAATTTCTCTAGGTCCTCCATCATCTGTAGCAACCATTGGAAGACCACAAGAAGCAGCTTCTAATAAAGTCAATCCGAAAGGTTCAGTTAGAGCTGGATTCACGAAAAGGCCTCCTCTGCTTGCTGCCCATCTATAAATAGCAGGTATCTGATCAGGTGTATGTTTCTTTGGATAAGCGACTTTACCGTACAAATTATATTTATCTATCATTTCAAAAATCTCTTGGAAAACATCTTTTTGCTGTGAATCAAGCTTTGATATATTATCTCTACATCCTAGAACTAAAATAAGGTTAGAATTTTTTTTCAATTTTTCCGATCTTCCGTATGCTTCTACTAATGATGGAACATTTTTGCGCTTGACAGCTCTTGAAATTGCTAACAGAGGAGGTTTACAAGAATCAACAAGAAAAGGAGTCATCATATTATTGATTTCACTTGCTTCTGTCGTAGAGTGAACTGGATGAAACTTTTCATGATCAACTCCTGGAGAAATAACCTTTGCTTTTTGTGCATCAAAAGACTTATATTCTGAATATTGATGAATTAGCTCTTGTTTAGTACTAGTTATTACCATAGAAGAATGCCTTAAAGCCTCTTCCTCCGCATTAATTCTTTTATCAATAAAATAAGTTTTCTGTATCTGAGTAGGTTTAAGGCCAGCATCAAGTAATCTCCTTTTTTTTTCTCTACCTAAAGAATGCGAAGTGAAAATTAAAGGGATTTTTAATATATCACTTAAACGAGAACCAACATACCCAGCATCTGCATAATGAGCATGGATCCAACTAGGCTTATTTTCAGATTTTCTATAAAATTTTGTAAGATTTACTATCAATTGATCTAAATAAGGCCAAAGTAATTCTTTTCTTAAATATTTATCTGGACCAAATTCAAATCTTAAAATTCTTGCACCTAACTCTATAAACTCTTTTTCTTTTGAATAATCATCATGTATTTTCTTATCTCTAATTAATCTTGTAACCAAATCTACTTGTTCAATTTCTGTTATATTTGCCAAACTTTTAACTAATTCTAAGACATATTGAGTTTGACCTCCAGTATCTGGATCTTTCCCTAGCTCTAAATTTTGGGAACGGATTAATCCATGAAGATGTAAATGTAAAATCTTAATTCCCAAAGGACAAACTCCATGTCTAGTAATTATTAATAAGCGATTTAAATACTTGAAATATTAAGAAAGCATAATGATTTTATAAATAAAAAGTTTTAAAAACTGGGACTTTAATTGATAGTACTGAATTTACAAGTTAATATAAAATCCTTTTTTTTTTAATTTTTTATCTAAATACAAAGAATTACAACAAATATCTATGTCAAGCTATGGTAAAACAGATTTCAAATATTTAGCAGTGTAGCTAGTAGGATGTTGAGCAACCTCTTCAGGCGTTCCTTGAGCGATAATCTGACCTCCTTTATCTCCTCCATCTGGACCTAAATCAATTATCCAATCTGAGCATCTTATTACATCTAAATTATGTTCAATAACGATTACAGAATTACCTTTATCAACTAAGCGCTGTATTACATCCATCAATTTATGAACATCATAAAAACTCAGGCCAGTAGTAGGTTCATCAATTAAATAAAGAGTTTTACCAGTAGCCCTTTTAGATAATTCAGTAGCTAATTTTACTCTTTGTGCTTCACCACCAGAAAGAGTAGGTGCTGGCTGTCCCAACTTAACATAACCCAATCCTACGTCTACCAAGGTAGACAGTCTCTCAGAGGCTTGAGGAATCGCAGAAAATGCAGTAGCAGCTTGCTCTACTGTCATTTCAAGAACATCAGAAATTGTATGACTTTTATATTTAACTTGCAGTGTCTCTCTGTTGAATCTTGCACCCTTACATACATCACATTGTACGTAAACATCTGGCAAAAAATTCATTTCTATAATATTAACTCCCTGCCCTCTACAAGCTTCGCATCTACCTCCTTTAACATTAAAGCTGAATTGGCCTGCTTGATAACCTCTTGCCTTTGCTTCAACAGTGGCGGCAAACACTTGCCTGATTGGATCAAACGCACCTGTATAAGTAGCTGGATTAGATCTTGGAGTCCTTCCTATAGGTGATTGATCAATTACAATAACTTTATCAATAGCTTTAATACCCTTTAATTCTTTTAATCCTTTTGGGAAAGGTACTTTTAAACCAAGAGAATGACTTAGTGCTGGATGCAATAGTTCATTAACTAATGTACTTTTTCCACTCCCACTTACACCAGTTACGGAAACAAGTCTACCTAATGGGAATTCTACAGAAATATCTTTTAAATTATTTTTAATGCAATTATTAAGCAGCAAACTTTTTTTAACTGCAGTACGTCTCTCCTTAGGGGTAGGTATTGACTTTCTACCGCTTAAATAAGCACCAGTTAACGATTTCTCAGAATTCAAGACATCTTTAAAACTTCCTTTAGCAACAATCTCTCCTCCATAGACACCAGCACCAGGACCAATATCAACTATGTAATCAGCAGATTTCATAGTATCTTCGTCATGCTCTACCACTACAAGGGTATTTCCAAGATCTCTTAATTTCTTTAAAGTCTCCAGCAATCTATCATTATCTCTTTGATGCAAACCTATACTTGGCTCATCTAACACGTAAAGAACACCAGTAAGACCAGCGCCTATTTGAGTTGCTAATCTTATTCTTTGTGCTTCGCCACCGGATAAAGTCATTGCTGGCCTATCGAGTGTTAAATAATCTAAACCTACATCAATAAGAAATTTTAATCGGAGTCTGATTTCTTTAAGAACTAGTTCACCTATTTGCTTTTGTCTTTGAGATAGAGAAACATCATTATCTTGAGATTCGTCTAATCCCATAATTTTATTAATATGACTTAACGTGTCAAAAACACTTATTGATGTCAAATCAGTTATTGAATATGGGCCAATTTTAACTGCTAAAGCTTCAGGTCTTAATCGTTTTCCAGAACATGTTTTACAAGGGACTAATTCTAAATATTTTTCCAATTTTTGCTTAGCCGCTTCTCCGTTGGTTTCTTTTAATTGCCTCTCAAGAATATTAAGAATACCCTCAAATGGCCTCTCGAATCCTGGTGAATTATTAAATCTGCTATCAGCCTGAATCAAGATAGGTTTATCAGAACCTAAAAGCAAAACTTTTTGCTGAAGCTCAGAAAGATCTTTCCAAGGAGTTTTTAATTCGAACCCATAAGCCTGACCCACAGAGTACAACAATGAAAAATAATAAGTATTATCTTTTTCACTCCAAGGAGCAACCGCAGCATATACTGGCAGACTTGGGTCAGGAATAACTCTTTCAAAAGTAAACTTTTTAAGATATCCAATACCATGACAGTCATTGCAAGCTCCATAAGGACTATTAAATGAAAATAAACGAGGTGATAACTCTTCAACAATAGAACCATGTTCTGGACACGCAAAATTTTCAGAATATAATTTTTCTCTAACTAAATCCTTAGGAATTTCTTCACCTTTCTTGGGAACAACTTCCACAATAGATAAACCATCCCCTCTTTTAAGGGATGTTCTTAATGAATCATTTAATCTTTCTTGAATCCCCTCCCTAGCAATTAATCTATCAACTACAACTTCAATATTATGAATATGATTTTTATCTAATTCAATACTATCGGCTAGTTCTCTAACTTCTCCATTGATTCTTACTCTTGCAAATCCTTCAGCGGCTAATCCACTTAATAATTTTGTATGAGTTCCTTTTTTCCCTCTTACAACTGGAGAAAGTATTTGATATCTAGTCCCTTCAGGTAAAAGCAATATTTGATCAACCATTTCATCAATCGTTTGAGGGCTTATTTTTCTACCGCAATGATGACAATGAGGTTCACCAGCCCTACCAAATAAAAGCCTTAAATAATCCTGTATTTCGGTTACAGTCCCAACAGTAGAACGTGGATTATGACTTGTAGATTTTTGATCGATAGATATAGCAGGTGATAAACCCTCAATATTATCAACATCTGGTTTATCAACTTGACCTAAAAATTGCCTTGCATAAGCAGATAAACTTTCAACATATCTTCTCTGGCCTTCAGCAAATATAGTATCAAAAGCTAAAGAACTTTTACCACTTCCACTCACGCCTGTAAATACAATAAATTTATTTCTTGGCAGAGACAAATCAAAGTTTTTTAAATTATGCTGCCTAGCCCCTCTAATTGTTATTAATTGATCTTTATTGTTATTTACCATCTCCAATAATTAGTTTAAACAAAATCAATGTTTTATTATAGTAAATATTTTTCTGTTAAGAGGCTTCTTTATTTAGTAGTGTTAAAGCATAATTATTTGCTCCAGCAAAATCAACCCCAATTAATTCAGCCAATTGCTTTTGTCTCTCTGCTTTAGTCGTTAGTTTACTTAACTTAGTAAAAGTTTTTCCATCCCTTAAATCCTTTTCTACTTTAAAATGTGTTTTTGCGGATGCAGCCAATGAAGGCTGATGAGTTATACATAAAACTTGTTTCTCAGACGAAATTACTTTGATAAGTTTTAATAGACAATTCAGTGATCTACCACTTAGACCATTATCTATTTCATCAAAAAACAAAGTATCAGGAACATAAGGGATACTAGATTTCAATGCCAGCAAGAATCGTGACATTTCTCCTCCTGAAATAACTTTATTAATCAAAGCCAAACTTTGATCAGGATTAGCCGAAAATAAAAATTTGATACTATCTTGCCCTTCAGCATTAGGTTCAGATTTTTTGAAATCAACTTTAAAAATTGCATTTCCAAGTCCTAAATTTTTTAACTTAGAAATTACATTATTTTCTAAAATAACCGCAATTTTTTTTCTTATAAATGACTGTGATGCAAGAAGTTTTTTAAATTCTTTATCTAAAGTAGTTAGTTTAGAATTTAGTTCTTTTATTTCCTCCTTTCTGTCTAAAAGATTAGTTTTTTCACGTAATTCGTTCCTTTTATTTATTAATTCCGGTAATTCTAAAGAAAAAGTTTTTTCAAGATTTTGTAAATCAAATAATCTTTGCTGGACTAAAGGAAGTTGTTCATCATCATTATCTGCAAGTTTTAAATACTGAGATAATGAATAAATTATTTCTTCAGTTTTATTTTGTATTATTAATAATTGATCAATATATTTTTCAATTACCTGATCGTATTTTGATACCTTATTCATTTCTTTAATTGAATCATATACTAAAGTGTTTACTGATTTAGTCTCTGAATCGAAAGAATTTAGCAAAGAAAGAGTATTTTTAATAGAAGTACTAAGATCATAATTATTAGATAATCGTAATTCTTGTGATTTCAAGTTTATAATTTCATATTTATCTGTCAAATTTGCATCTTCTAAAATTTTTAAAATTTTTTCTTTAGCAAAAAAGTTTTCTTCCTCTTTTGCTATTTGCAAAGATTTAGTTTTTATTTCTTTCTTTAATAAAGAGAGTTCATGCCAACGAGTTTTAACCTGTAAATTTATTTTTTCTAAATCAGATGAGCCAAGTTCATCAATTATTGATCTTAAATACTCTTCTGAACCAAAATGAAAAGTATCTGATTGACCAGCAAAATCAATTAACTTAACACCTAACAATTGAATAAGTTTTTTATTAACTTTAAATTGGTTAACTTTAAAAATTGAAAATATTTTTTCTTTGGATCTATAAGTTTTCCTTGTTATCACTATATCCTTTGAAGTTATTATATATCCTTGCAAACTTAACCAATCACTAATTTTTTTTGAATGATTAAACGTTGCTTCAATTAAACATTCACTTTTATCTGGACGTATTAGATGATTTATAGGTATATTAGTTCCACCAAATAAGGAATTTAAAGAATCTAGAATTAAAGACTTTCCAGAT